>Ga0209287_10000609_pt1 | contig 20479 bp, 19 predicted proteins | sample PPLLak3cmMay2015_2_FD_187255 | JGI IMG/M metagenome (GOLD analysis project Ga0209287, IMG submission 187255) | Freshwater sediment microbial communities from Prairie Pothole Lake near Jamestown, North Dakota, USA - PPLs Lake P8 Core (1) Depth... | ecosystem: Environmental > Aquatic > Freshwater... | reverse complement strand
AACTGATCACCAGCATCGGGCGACCCCTTTCGTCGCGACGCAATTTTCTCCGCATCTCCTCCACACCCCGATAGTAGAGGTGCCTGACCTTCGAATGGCTCCATCCCAGATGGGCGGCGATGTCCTTTGTGCTCATGCCCAGGAGGAAAAGTTCGAAAATCCGCCGCCGGGCGGGCGGCAGTGTCTCGACCAGCCGATCGATCCGGCGCCGGGCGTTTTTGCGCTCAATCACCTCTTCGGTGGAAAGCGCCGCGACCAACCCCTCGATTCCCGGATTTTCCTCCGGCTGGACGGTCAGGGCTTCGCGACTCCGCTCCGCCAGGACATCAAGGGCGGTGGTATAAGCCGCCCTCCATATGTAGGACCTGAGATTTGCGATTATTGTCCCGTTTTCCGTGGCCCGAAGGATTTTGATCAGTACGTCTTGAGCGATATCCTCGCCGTCGTCCGGTTTGAGAGACGGGCACCGGGTTTTGAGGACGACGAATACAGTTCGGGTAACCTCATCAAGAAAATCTTTCGTTTTAAAAAGATCCCGAGGGATTGGCATTGGTTTTTCTGTGGGACTTATCTTATTGATAATGAACACCAAATTCAAGCCCCGTCTCGATTCCGCTTTTTCGCAAAATAATATTTACAGAAATAACGGGACATTTTTCATTCCTTTGGGGTCTACAGAAATGAGGGAGCCGAAAAAAGGATGGGGCGCTCCAGTCCGGCCTAAGCCTTTCAGGGATATCGAGCGGGAGGGATCCGCTCGATATCCTCAGCCATCTCGCTTCTCGAAATAAAAGTTTACGCAGATATAAGAAAATTTACGCGGTTTCTCCAACATCTCAATGCTTATATTCCATTATATGGGGGAAATTAAGTCGAGTTTTTCTTCGAATTTGGCACAATTCGTGCTGTATAAATGACAGGCACCTAAGAGTGCCTTCCCATATATCCTTCAACTCTCTTCCTTTCAGTGGGGAGGCGGAAGAAGCCCAAGCTTCCGCCTCTTTTTTTTTCTGATGTGACTAATCCGAGCCCGTTCGAAATTTCTCGGCGATGCCCCTTGCTCGGAACAACCACGACGGCTAGAATACGCGGGTGGCTTTCTTCATCCTCGATTTTGTTCTCCTGGCCGGATTCCTCGCAGTTCTGATTATGGAGATGGGGATTCTCGCCCGGCACCGCGATCGAATTCCGCTCAGGATTTGCGTCACCGGGACTCGGGGAAAATCGACCGTCACCCGCCAGATCGCCGCCGCCCTCCGGGCTTCGGGTCGGACGGTCCTGGCAAAAACAACCGGTTCAAAACCCGTTCTGATTCTGCCCGACGGATCAGAGCGGGAAATTTCCCGACCCGGTCCGCCCACGATCCTGGAGCAGAAACGAGTCCTCGCCTTGGCGGCTCGGCTGGGTGCGGATGTTCTCGTCGCTGAGATGATGAGCATCGGCCCCGAATGCCTGGCGGCCGAATCCGGAAAAATATTTCGCCCGAATTTCCTGGTCGCGACCAATGTCCGCCTCGACCACGAGGAGGAAATGGGCCGGACCTTGGAGGCCGTCGCCGGTTCATTGGCGGCCGCGATTTCCCCGGGATGCACGGTTCTGGTTCCCGAAAATGAATTTTATCCGGCTTTCGACTGGGCCGCGGCCGGTCGGGGCGCCCGAGTCGTTAAGCTTCCGGCCGGAAACGGTGATGATCTTCCCCCGGGACTTGATTTTCCGGATAACGTTCGCCTATCTCTTGAGACGGCGGTGCACCTGGGCCTCGACCGGGAAACCGTCCTGAGAGGAATCGCTTCGTCGAGACCCGACTTCGGCGGTCTTAAAATCTGGTCGTTGATTTCGCCCGTTTCGGGACGGGCCTGGAATTTCGCCAGCCTGTTCGCCGCCAACGAACCGGAATCGACCCGGATCGCTTTGGAACGGGTCCGGGAGCGGTTGTCCTTCCAAGGAAAGACGACGATCGTCTTGTTGAATCTTCGGGCCGACCGGGCGTCCCGCTCCCGGCGGTGGCTTGAAGCCCTGCGGACGGGATATTTTTCCGGCTTCGACCGGGTCGTTTTTATCGGCGAGCAGGCCTCGGCTTTGGGCCGGCTCCGTTTTCGCCGGTCGCCGGAGATCCCCGCCGTCGGAACGATCGCCGGCCGGACTTCGAGCCGGGTGATGTCCGCTCTCTGGCCGATGTCGACGGAGGACACCGTGGTCGTGGGCGCCGGAAATATCTCCGGAATCGGCCGGCAGCTCGTCGAATTCTGGGATACGCAGGGGACGATCGCCGCATGCTGACCACGATTCTCATCGGGCTTCCGGTCGCGCTCCTCATGGCCGAGCTTACCGGAGTTCTCCCCGGCGGGCTCATCGTTCCCGCTTTTCTTGCCCTTTACGTCGAACAACCCGTCCGGATCGCGACGACGCTGGCGGCGGCGTTCGCCGCCCTCGGCCTCTATCGGGTCGCAGCCCGATATGTTCTCCTCTTCGGCCGGCGGCGGTTCATTTTTCTTCTCCTGGCCGGGGCGATGATCGGGCAAGCCTGGCTCCTCCTCTGGCCTCGATTGATTCCGGCGACGGTCGACCTCCGGGTGATCGGCTGGATCATTCCGGGGCTCCTGGCCAACAACCTCGCCCGCCAGAAGATCGGCCGGACGCTTGCCGGATTGGCCGCGGCGACCGGCCTGACTTACGCCCTGGCCAAGCTCGTCGCTCTGTTATAACCGGTCATGAGCGCCTCCAACCGGCCCCTTGTTTTTCTCGCTGCCTGGAGCCTGATTTTCGGCCTGGTCCTTTGGCTTTACCCGCCCGCCGTTCCCGCAGACGGCGATCCGGAAGCCGGCCGGGCTGTTTCCCTCATGTCCCGGGCGATCGAGACGCTTCGCGCGCATCGCGATAAATCCGGGCCGCCGATCGATGCCCGATTCGACCTCAACCGGACGGGTTTAATCGGCGTCGAGTTTTCCCCGATCACGACTTCCCTGGGGCACCTGGAAGCGAAACGGACGACGGCCAATCCGCAGTTTGCCGGAGCCATCGTTCGGATGTTCCGCGAGGCAGGACTTCGGCGGGGAGACCGGGTGGCCGTCGGCGCCTCGGGATCCTTTCCGGGGCTGATCCTGGCCACGATGTGCGCGGCGGAGGCGCTGAAGCTCCAGACGCTTGTTATTTCCTCCCTGGGATCTTCAAATTGGGGAGGGAACCATCCGGGCTGGACTTGGCTTGAGGTTTCCGAGGGACTCCGGCGGGCGGGCATCCTGGATGCCGGTCCGATCGCTTTCTCCCTCGGGGGAGACCGGGATATCGGGGCCGACATGACCGCGGAAGGCCGCGAGCTCCTGGCGGCCAAGATCCGCGCTTCGGGCCGGCCCTTTCTCCGGGAGACCGATTTAGCCGCGAGCGTAGCCGCCCGGGTCGCCCTCTTCGAAGCGAACGCCGGCGGCGAGCCGGTCAAGGCCTTTGTGAACGTCGGCGGAAGCTACGCCGATATGGGAACGGACGGGGAGATCCTCAAGCTCCGCCCGGGATTCAATCCCGCCGCGGACGTCGTCGTCCCTCCGGTCGAACGGCGAGGCTTGATCCAGGAGATGGCCCGGCGGGGAATCCCAGTCATCCATCTCCTCTACGTCAAGGGTTTGTGCGACCGGTACGGTTTGCCCTGGGACCCCGTGCCGCTGCCCGGGCCGGAAGCTTCAGGTCCCGCTCCGGGCCGCTCTCCCCGCCCGCTTTTCCTTATCGTTTATCTTGCCGGGATGCTCTCCGGCCTCGGCTGGATCGCCCGGGCAAATTCCCGATTCGGGAAAGAATTTCCGGAAGCCGACTGATCTTCGAAAAAAAAGCCTCAAAGAACAGCAGTCGGAATATTCGTCACGCCTCGCCGGCAACCTTTTCGATATGCGAGCCGTATTGTCATATGTATCCATATTTCAGAGATACAATAAGGAGCGTTTATGAAACTGCTTTCGCGTTCCGAGGAACTGGTCCTGGCCTCGATCTGGAAATTGGCCGATGACGCCTACGGCGTGACGATCCGGGATCGCGTTTCGGCCGATACCGGGATGCCGTGGTCCTTCGGGGCGGTTTATAAACCGTTGAAGCAGCTCGACCATCGAGGCTTCGTGGAAAAAATTCAGGGCCGCCCCTCTCCCGAGCGCGGGGGACGAAGCAAATTCTATTACCGCCTGACTCCGGACGGCCGGAAGGCGCTGAAAGATATCCGAAGAATCCATCAGACCGTCTGGTCGGAGGACCTGGAGAAAGCCTTCCGATGAAATCCTTCCCGCGAAGAGCCGGACTTCCCCGAACGGGGAAATTTCTCCTCTGGCTCTTTCTCGACGGGGTCGATTTCGAGGAAGCCGTCGGGGATTTTGAAGAGCGGCACCGGGCGATCCTCGCCGCCGAGGGATCGTACCGGGCGGCGGCTGATTTTTGGGCGATGGCTCTTCGCTCCTTGCCCGGATTCGTCGCTGCAAATATCTCATGGAGGTTTCAAATGATTCGTAATTATCTGAAAATCGCGTTTCGTAACATGCGGAAGCAAAAAGCCTATACCCTGATCACCATCGGCGGCCTATCCGCGGGGACCATCTGCTGCCTGCTTATCTTCATGTACGTGGCCCGGGAAACGAGCTACGACCGGCACCACCCCGACAACGACCGCGTCTTTCGCGTTGTTGAAGAGATCAAATCCGGAGCCAGCACGCGCACGTTCGCCGCGGCCGGGTTTCCCCTGGCCCCGGCCTTGAAAGCCGAGTATCCCGAAGTGGAAGAAAGCGCTCGGGTTCGCCTCGTCCGCGACCGTCTTTTCGAATACGGCGAAAAACAATTCTATGAACCCCGCGTGTTCTTTGTCGATAAAGACATTCTGCGCATTCTCTCTTTCACGCTCATCGAAGGCGATCCTCAAACAGCTCTGGCCCGGCCTAATGCGGCCGTTCTCACTCGGGCTATGGCCCGCAAATATTTCGGCGCGAATCCGGCCGTCGGCCAAACCATCAAATACAACGGTCAGATCCTCCTGGAGATCACCGGCGTCCTACAGGATACGCCGGCCACCACCCATCTCAAGGCCGACTGGCTCGTTTCCCTCGACACCCTCCGGGCATCTCTCGGCCAAACGCTCGAGAACTGGCACGTGACCATAGCGTTCACCTATATCAAGCTGAAGCCGATGACCGTCCCGGCCCGCTTCGAACAAAGCCTCATCGGGCTCGCCGACCGCCATGTCGGAGAACAACTCAAGTCCTTCGGCCAAGCCTACCGGTACATCCTTCAACCGGTCGCCGACATCCATTTGAAATCAAAGCTTCTGAACGAGATCGAGCCGGCCGGCAACGCAGGCGCCTTGGCGCTGTTGACTGCGGCCGCCGCCCTCATCCTCATCATCGCCGGATTGAATTTCATCGGCTTGTCCACCGCCCGGTCCACGCGCCGGGCGAAGGAAATCGGCCTTCGCAAAGTCGTCGGTGCTGAGCGGAAGCAGCTCTTCAGCCAACTCCTGGGCGAATCCGCTCTTCTCACGAGTCTCTCGACCGCGGCCGCCGTCCTGGGGACGATTCTTCTCTTTCCCGTCTTCAACCGCCTCGCGGGAACATCGTTCGCTCTCCCGGACCTGCTCAAATCCGGAAATCTTCTATTTCTTGCCGGAATCTGGCTGGTCACGGGGTTCGGCGCGGGGATCTATCCCGCCTTCGTTCTGACGTCGTTCAAACCGGCGGCCACGTTGAAAGGCTCGTTCCAAACCGGGAGGTTCGGGTCGGGAACGCGAAAAGTCCTGATCGTGGGACAATTTTTCCTGGCCGCGCTGCTGATCACGGGAACGATCGTTATCATCGGGCAGATCCGATTCATGAAGAATCAAGATCTCGGCTTCTCCAAAGACCAAAAATTGATCCTCCCGATCAGGGGAACTCCGGGTTTGTCGACACGGTCGGAGGAGATCAAAGCCGCCTTTCTCAAGCTCCCCGCCGTCCAGGGGGCGACCGCCTCATCGAGCGTGCCGGGACGAGGAACGGCCAGTTTTAATATCCGCCTCGCCGATCAGGGGGCCGACCGCAACTGGGCCATGAGTCATGTTTTCATCGACCCGGAGTTTCTTCCGCTCTACAACATCCGGATGGCCGCCGGCCGGCCGTTTCGTCAGGACATGTCAACGGATCTGACCCGGAATTTCGATCAAGTGCCCGCGTTTCTCGTCAATGAAGCTGCGGTCCGGGCCTTCGGCTTCGAATCCGCGGACAAAGCTCTCGGCCAACGGATTCAGACCGGATACGGCGGCCGGACGGGAACGATCATCGGGGTCGTCCGGGATTTCCACTATTTTGGCTTGCAGCAGGAAATCGGCGCCCTGGTGATGGAATGGTTACCGCAGGACTTCAACATTCTGACTCTCCGGGTACAAACGGCCGGATTGTCGGACACCGTCGCCGCTGTGCGGCGGGAATGGAAAGCGCTGTATCCGGGCGTCCCCTACGCGGGATTTTTTCTGGACGAGGATTTCGACAAGCAATACCGGGCGGACGAGCGGCTTTGGGGAATCGCCCGGGCCTTCACCATCCTGGGAATCGCGATCTCCTGCTTGGGATTGTTCGGCCTGGCCGCCTATGTGGCCGAGAAACGAACCAAAGAAATCGGGATCCGGAAGGTTCTCGGGGCTTCAACCGCGGGATTGGCCCTCCGCTTCACCGGAGATTTTGTCCGCTTGGTGCTCCTGGCCAACATTCTGGCGGCTCCGGCGGCCTGGTGGATCATGAGCCAATGGCTTCGCGGATACGCCTATCGGATGCGGGTCACGCCGGGCATCTTCGTTCTCTCGGCCGTCCTCTCCCTGGGCGTAGCTCTCCTCACCGTGGGATATCAATCCCTCCGGGCGGCAGGAACCGATCCCGCGATTTCGATCAGGAATGAGTAATCGGCCCCTGGAAGAATATTGCCCTTTTTCCTAACAAGTACGGCGAAGATCAGACCAGCTTCCGTCCTTCCATGTAGAAGCGCTTTTCCCAGGCCTCGCCCATGGAGAAGGTCTTGCGGGGCAGGGCTCCGTCGAGAATGACCGTCTTGAACAAGTCGGTCTTCCGCATGCCGGCCAGGTAGAATCCCATATTTCCGGGTTTTTCCCCGAGCGCGTTGACGACGTCCGTCCCGTGGACGTAATCGATTTCCCTGGCGCCCTTTCCCTTCAGGAAGACGTCGAGAAAATTCTGGAGCGTCCCGACCGGGAGATTGGATCCGGCCGCCCGGATCTCCAGGACGCCGTAGCCCTCGGGCGTGATGACGCCGACCCGGTGGGCCGGGCCGGTTTGACCGTCGACAGCCGCCTTCATCATCGTCGGACAGCAGGAGGGCTCGAAACGGACATTGCCGCCGTAAAACGTTTTCATTTCCTCGACGGGATTGCGGTCCGGGGCGATGTCGAACAAAACCCGGTGGATCGGCTCGAAGAGCAGCGCTTCGTCGTGGATATTGACCAGCTCGACAATGGCGTATCGGAGCGGGGAATCGGCGACCGCGGCGAAACCGCCGGCCTTTTCCTTTGTCTTCTCCCAGATCGTTTTCGCTGTGGCCAGGGAATGGTTGCCGTCGCCCATGGCGAAGAGAAGGACGGGCGTGCCGTCTTTCAGCCCGTATTTCGCGGCGAAGGCCCGGGGGTCGGCCAACTGCGTCAGGCCCCGGACGATCCCGTCCTCGAGGCCCCGGTCGGAAACCCGGTATCCGCTGAGATGGCCGGACCCGAGCATCAGCTCGAAGTCATAGAGCTGTTCCATTTTTCCGGCCGCGGCCGAAAGCGGCCCGATCACTTCATCGGCCGGATCGTCGATAAGGACCATGATGTGAGGGAGCTCCATCGGCGCGCCTTCGCGGATCCGGACCCGGGGCGGGATCCGCTCGATAATTGTTCCTTCCGTCGCCCGGATCAGGGTTGTCGAGCCTCTATGGAAATCGTACTGTTCCAGGTCGAGGGCGGCGACCAATCCTTGGCGGGTCTTGCCGCCGGTCGTCCGCTCGACGTAGACCAGGCCTTCGCCCGAAACGAAGAGGTTTTGGGCGAAGTAGCGGCTCATCGTTTCCCGGATGCGGTTGATCCGGGCGTTTTTCTCCGCCTCGGGCTCGTTTAGGTAAACCTCGGGATAGATCAGGCGCAGGGTGGACGGCGCCTCTCCGATGAACGCGGCGGCCTTGTCCCAGTAGGCGGGTTCGGAGGTGTACTGGTCGCAGGCGATGACGGCCCACTTGGCCAAATCAGTGCCGGGCTTGGGGAGGAGGATTTCGGGAATGCCGAGGGCGATCGATTTAAAAGTGCGCATGAGAGCTCCTGGCGGATGACGGTTTGCGGTCTGGCAAAGGGGGGATTTTAGCCGAGATCGAGGCCGTTTTCAAATGCGCCCGGGCCCGCCGGTCAAGCCTGGGGCGGAGTCGCCCGATACATGACGACGTTGGCTTTCTCCAGCGTGATCAGGCCTTCCTTCACCATTTCGTCCAGATGGGGAAGGAGCCGGGCGATTTTTTCCTCGCTGTCGACGATTTCGATGATGATGGGCAGGTCGGCCGATAGCCGGAGGATTTTGGACGAATGCATCCGGCTCTTGCAGCCGAAACCCAGAAATCCCTTGATCGCGGTCGCCCCGGCGAGCATCTCCCGGCGGGCCAGGGCGATGATCTCCTCGTAAAGCGGCCGCCCGTTCCATTTGTCGGCCTCTCCGATGAAGACGCGCAGAAGCTGTCCGTCCTGGGGGATTTTCATCTCTTCACTCCTTAGCCTGAGTCAGACGATCTCGCCGATGAGCATTCCGACACGAAAGAGCATGAAGCCGAGAATAACCGTGACCATCAGGTTCAGAAAAGCCGAAACCGTCTGGCCGTCCCGGATGAGGTTGAACGTTTCGTAGATCAGCGTGCTGAACGTCGTGAACGCTCCGCAAAAGCCGATCATGAGAAAAAGGCGCGCTTGCGGTGTCAGGCTCAGCCGGATCTCGGCCAGGGAGGCCAGAAATCCCAGGATCAAGCAGCCGAGGAGGTTGACGGCCATCGTCCCGTAGGGAAAACGCGAGCCGAAAACCCGGTAAACGAACCCGGACAAGGAATACCGGGCCAGCGTTCCGAGCGCTCCGCTGAGGCCCAGAATCAGGATCGTTTTCACTCGTAATAGACCGTCTTGGGATCGGCCGCCGCCGGGTCCTTCAGGAACGCCCCGATTCCTTTGGCGATGACCTCGGCGCACTTGGGGACGTTGTTCAGGATGAGACCCCGGTCGGGATGGTCGAGCGTCCAGAGGTCGATGACGGAAAGAATGGTCGAAACATGGCGGCCGACGCGAACGTCGATCGGCCAGCCTTTTTCATCGATCTTTTCGAACAGCAGGCCGCGCTTTCCGGCCCGGACGACGAAATCGTCCTTTCCTTCGAGAAGAAGCTTTGCGTCGGTCCGGCCGCGGGTCGCGTCGAGGAATGGCTCGGGGGTTTCGAACAGGAGACCGAACGAATCCGAGTGATCGCCGATTTCCCGGTGGGAGAGGCCGCGGAGCGCCTCCGGCGAAGACTCGACTCCGATTTTAAACTCCTCGCCGGTCAGGATCATGGAGGCCATGGCCGCGAGGTCCTGGCCCTTGGGATGGGCGACGATCGTGCTGATCACCGGATATTGAAGCTCGGCCTCATGGAGGTCGATGACGAAGTCGATCTTTTCCCGACGGATCAATTCCATGAAAGCGAAAGTCGTCTTTTCGGTGAGAGTCCCATCGGCCCGTCCGGGCCAAGCCCGGTTGAGGTTGCGGCCGTCCATATAAGCCAGGTTCTGGCCGGTCGGATAGTGGATATAGACTTCGGGATCGGGCCACTGGTCGAGGGGATTGGCCCAGCGATCGCCCATCCGAAATTTCCGGCCGCCGAAGCTCGTCGGGATCGTATAGGAAGCCGGGTAAGCGCCGCTCGGCCGGGTGACCGTCGACCCGCTCCGGTTGGTCGAAAGGACGACAAACAGCCGTCCTTGCTCGAGGACGCCGTTTTCGGCCAGGATCCAGGCTGCCAGGCGGGTGGCCGGCTCCTCGGGATGCGAGCCGCCGAGAACGAGGACGGAGCCGCCGGGCCGCTTTCCTTCGAGGATGTAGATGTGACAATCGTTGACCGACCCTTTGATCTTGGGGAAATAATCTCCGAGGGTTTTCACCTGGGTGACGCCCGGGCTTGCGACCACGGGCTCCGGAAGATGACGGATCTTGTGGAATTCGATCCCGGCGAAAACGGCCACGGCCGCGCTCAGAACGAGAATGACGATTTTTCGAATCATAGCCGGCCTCTCATTTCAACCGCAGCAGGCGGAGGATCAAGGGGATAAGGATGACGACGTACAACGCCTCTTCCTGCCATTTTCGGCTCTTCCAGAGGTTTTGGATCATCAGGAAAGCGACGAAGGCGACGAGGAGATAATACAGGATGGTGATGATCATGGCCCTATCCTTAAAACACCGTTAGGAAGGAAAGCTTTTTACTGAAAAAGACCATCAGGGTTCCGGCGAGGATGATGAGAACGGCTGGAATCAAACAGGCCTTGAGGAATTTGCCGTACGACTCCTTCATCCCGATGGTGTCGACCGTCAGGCGGCCGATGATCGCCGTCGGGGGGATGGCGTCGCCCAAGGGCCAGATGACGCTCATCCCGGCCAGGGCGACGATGGGGTTCAGATTGATCGTGTTGAACAGGAGGACCAAGGGCACGCCGAGGACCGGGGCCGCTCCCCACATCAGCACGGATTCGGAGACGGGGAGGGTCAGGAAGAGGGTCAGGATGACGACCATCACCGGGAGGGTAACCACGGTGATGGCGATCAGGCCCCGGGCTCCCGTCAAGGTCATGATCTGGACGAGGATGCCGACGCAGGTCAAGGTTCCAACCAGCGGCAGAAGCTGATGGACGGTCCGGCGGGCGACATCGAGGAAGGCGATTCTAACCGGCGACAGCGCGAGGGTGACGGCCGCCGCCAGGGCGAACATCAGCGGCAGGCCGAGAATCGGGAAATCGAAGGGAAAAATCCGGCCGGCCAGGATGAGGGCGAAAAAGAGGAGAAACGGGGCGGCGACCTTGAGCCAGTTCATTTTGGCCGGCGCTTCCGGAAGCTCCCGGAGGGCGGCGTCGAGATCCGCCGGCTTGGCCCCCCGGCCGAGGATGAAGATCGTGGCCAGAGCCAGGAGGACGCAAGGAACCAGAAGGGGAAGGAAAAATCCGACGTACGGCATGTTGACGCCGGCCGCAGTCAGCATGGCCCACAAGCTGACGGGCGGGGCGGCGGCGCTGAGGCCGGCGATCAGGAAGATGATGGCCGCGGCCCGGGCTTTGGGAATGTTCATGTAGCCGAGGACGGTGGCGACGAGACTCCCGGTGATCAAAACGGTGACGCTCCCGGCCCCGGTTAAAGCTCCGGGGACGAGGAGAAGGAGGGCGAGCATGACGAACAAAAGCGACTTGTGGCGATGAAACCGGACCAGAACCCGGCGGATGACGAAAGCCACTCCGCCCGATTCCTTGAGCAGGTTCATGAACAGCGTCGCGGTGATGAAGATCAGGCAGATGTCGAGGTACGTGAAGGCGCCTTCGACGATATGGCGGGCCGGGAAGCCCGCCCCGCCGACCGCGGCCCCGACGAGGGCGGCGGCCAGCATCGACAGCTCGGTCGACACTTTCAGGACTTTGGCCGCAATATAGGCAACGACCATCGCCGCCAGGACGAGGGCCGCTGTTTCGGGCATGCTCATGTGCGCTCCTTTTCCGGCCTGTCCCGGGTTAAGGCGTGGTGGCGGTGAAACGGCCGGAATGAAGTATTCTACACGAAGGGGATGTATAACGGAATCCCGGAGGGATGATATAATACCGGCAATTCAGCTGAATGAGGAGCCGAGGCATCGATGAAAAACGTCAGGGTCATTCCTTGGATTGTCGTTGCGGCGCTTTTTGGCGTGATCGGCGGTTCTTATGGAGCGGATCGCCTTAAAGAATCCGACTCTTTGACTCGATTGAAATCCGTACTTGTCGACCATCTGAAGACCGGACCGGGCTCTTCGGAGAACGCGATCAACGACTTGGTGAAGCATCTGGACTTTCTCCTTTCGAAACGGGCGGAGATGGCCGCCTTCAAGTTGAATCTCGGGGCGTCGTACTCGGGGCACCAAGCGGGGAATGAAAGCCTCCATTGCCTGGGCCTCGAAACCAAAATCGGATATGAAAATTATCCTTATGGGATCCGCTTCAACGGCGGGACCGGCGTCATTTACAAAAATGGCTTCGCCCAGGAAAGCGTGACCGGCCTTCTTTTAAACTGCGATTATTATCTTTCTCCGTTGTGGGAGGCGTACGCCTTTGTCGAACGTTTTTCCGATTCATACATGAGCATTCTCGAGCGTTATGAGATCGGCGTCGGATTGGAATGCGAGGCCGATGTGCTGAGGCCGGCTTCCTGGCGCGATGTCGACGATTTATACGAGGAGGGCCTGCGCTATTTCGACGGTCTTTCGAATGGAACAGGTGAAAATGAAAACCTGCGGATCCTGTTGGCGGACGTCCGCCGGGAAGAAAAAAGGCTCAGGCTTGCCGAACGAAAAGCCAAGACCAGCCTCCAACTGGCCTTGGCCATAACCGTGTTTAGCGAATTCGAACAAGGCCAAATTGAAACGGCGGCGGATACCTTCAAGGTTTTTGAAGGGACTCCGTTTATCGTCCGGTCGAAGGACACGTTGAAATTTCCTTTGGCCGGGTCGCAAAGATACCGTCTGGTTTTGAGACCGACGATCAAGGCTAAGCCTTCGGAGCTCGTGTCGATCGTCGGCCAGGTCTATTTCAAACTTCCGCTCTTCGGAGGGGAAACCGGTGTTTACGACTGGAGGGCCGACGCCCGGACTTTGATTGATGTTTCGCTCGGCCGGACGGGATTCTGGAACGGGGAGATCAAGTTAAGCCTGGAGTATCGCGGCCACTTCGACAGCCTGCCCCCCCGGCTTCCTGAATCTGTTATCGAGGAATACCGGGCGGCAAACCAAATCCTCCGCAAAATCGTGGCTGAAAAAATTCACCACGAATGCTTCGTCAAGCTCAGTATCGGTTTTTAATCCGCTTGATGGGCGTTATTGTCCTTTGGGCGAATCCGATGAAGCAAGGTACAGTTTGACGGAGTGTGTGTTTTCGGTCTTGATGCCGCCGCCCACGATCACTTGAATTTTCCCGTCCTTCGTCGAACCGATATTCAGGGATACGGTTGCTTCCTTGAGATCGAACGGCGGATTCGATTTCGCCGCTTCTTCAACACCGACCCGGATGACCTTGATGGCGTCGGCGAGTTCATCGGACACGCTTCCCTTCATCAAGACGGTCTCTGTCGGAACGAGAGAAAGAGTAATGGTTTGAATTTCGGATTTTTGATGGTTGGCCGAGAGTTCGATCGGGATCGGCAGCCATTTCACTTTGCCCGAGGCCCCCACCTCTTTTTTGAGCGTCGTTTTGATTTCCAAGTCCACTTTCGAGATTTTGAGCTTCTTATCCGGCCGGCTGCTTTCCATCTGGCGGATTGCCTCTTTGACTTGGCGAACCAAGTCCATGATCGCGTTTTCCGGATCGTTTGCCATTTTTCCTCCTCTTCTTTGAGAACTTATATGACCTTAGCGACGACAAGCCGAATCGTATCGAAGAGATGCAGACAAAGAGCGAGCACTTTCGTTTCATCCCATAACGCGCCGAGATTTTTGTTCAACTTGAGAAGACATGCAGGTCCCAGTTTTTGACCGGCTTCCGGGCAAAAGATTTCAATCCAGCGTTTTGGGGTCAGGGCGGACAAAAAGGAGACGGCTTCGGTGATGGATACCAGTCCTGCTCCGACTTCGCGCCGGGAATATTCCTTCAGGGGACGGGCGATCTGCTGAAGAGCATTCTTGACGGGTCTTGGCCCGTCGGAAAGAGAGCAGACCGCGCCGGCATTTTTGAGGGCGGCGATGACTTCCTTGTACCACGACTCTTCCCGCCGGTCCCGGGTAAAGCAAATACGGTCGCATCCCTCCTCGATCAATCTTGCGGCGATTTGCGAAAGCGGGGGTAACCGCGATGGGTCAACGCCGGTATCGACAAAGCCAACGGCCGGTATTTGAACGAATTCGCTCAATACTCCCCATTTCCCGGCCTGTTGGGCGGAGACATCGGCGATGATGAGCCGAAGGCAGGCCCGGACGAAGGCTGCGACGCCCGCGACACGAGGGGCGGCAAAACTCGTTCCGGGATCGAACCTGCCCCATCGAGGATCGGGAGACGCGATCTCCGCCGGCATGCCGTAGCTGACAAGAGACGGCCCGTCGTCGTCGGTCAACCCCGTGCCGGAATCGGAGAGGAGGCGGTCTTCCGCATCGACGGCGCCGACGGAGATGACCCAAGGCGCCTTGGCCAAAGCCTGAATTTTCCCCGGCCCGAAATTTCCCGCCGCCACGATGACCGGGACGCCTCGATCGAAGGCCGCCCGCGTGGCGAGTTGAAGGGGATCGTTCGGGTTAAAAACCGTACTTGCCGGCCCCAGGGAAAGAGAGATAACATCAGCTCCGTTTTCAACGCACCAAAGGACTCCTTTGCAGATTCTTTCATTTTCATCCATTGAGTCCCTCCTAAAATCCTCGATGGATGGAAACGGGACGGAAAAGAAGACCATCCCCTTCCAGGCGATCAACGATCATTTTGACAATTCCCCGATAGCCGGTGAAAGAATATCCGATGAGAAATGCCCTGTCAAGCGAAAAGCTTGGGGAACCAGGCCTGCCCCCGCGTACCTCGATTCATTTTTTTCTTGAACTCGTTCGGCGTACAATACATCCCTTGCACAAGGAGGCTTTCATGAAACGCTCCGCCGTCCTCGCCCTCGCTTTCGGCGTTCTCTTCGGGATCGCCGTTCCTTTCGCCGCGGCCCAGCCGGCCGAAGGCGTCCCCCCGACGATCCTTCCGCTCGATATCCTCCGGCATATGATCAACGAGGCTTCTGGGGACCTCGCCTTACAGAACGAGATCCTCATCGCCGGCGTCAACCGGAACCGCCTGCCCGCGGAATATACGGAGGGTTATTTCGAGCCCAAGTTCCTCATCGACAGGCTCAAGGAATACGGGATCACGGATTGCCGGATCATCGACCTCCCGACCCGAAGCCCCCTGACGTGGGACGCGGAGGCGGGCGAGCTCTGGATCGTCAAACCCACACTCCGTAAAATCGCCGATCTCAAGGAAATCGCCGCTTCGCTGTGCTCGGGCAGCTCGACGATGGACGTGACGGCCGAGCTCGTCTACGTCGGGCCGGGCAACCAGGAGCGCTACTACGAAGGCAAGGATGTCAAAGGCAAGATCGTCCTGGTCAACGGCTCCCCGGGCGGAGCCCAGAGGATCGCCGTGGAGAAGCTCGGGGCCTTGGGTGTCGTCGCCTTCGGCGGGAGCCATCCCGAGTTCGATCCCGACCAGGTCGCCTGGGGCTCGATCAGCGGGGCCGAGGGGATGAAGAAAACGATCGGCTTCAATATCTCCGTCCGGCGGGGGAACGACCTGAGGGACATGATTGAACGGGGGATGGGAATCGAAGTCCGGGCCTGGGCCAAGACCGCGATGGTTCCGCACAAGGATCAGATGGTCGAAGCCCTGATCCCCGGGACGGAGTTCCCGGAGGAAGAGTTGGTCTTTTCCGCCCACGTGTTTGAAGGCACGGCCAAGCAGGGAGCCAACGACAACATTTCCGGCTGCGTCTCGATCCTGGAAACCGCCCGGACACTCCGTAAGCTCATCGATGAGGGGAAAATTCCTCCGCTGAAACGGTCGGTCCGGTTCATCTGGATTCCGGAAATTTCGGGAACGCAGGCTTATCTCCGGATGCATCCGGAGATCACGGCCCGGTTTTTCGCCAACATCAACCAGGACATGGTCGGCGAAGGCTTGATCAAAAACCAGAGCTTGTTCGAGCTGATCCAGTCGCCCTGGCTTCTGCCCTCCTACCTCAACGATGTCCTTCGGGCTATTTATGAATGGGTCGGGACGACGCAACGGAACAACGAGGATAACGAGGCGTACCTTCCGATCTGGGGGGCGACCGGAAACCGGGAGCCGTTCTATTTTGTTATCGATCCCTATTCCGGCGGCTCGGATCATGTGATTTTCGCCGGGGCGGGGATTCCGGCGATCATGATGATCGTCTGGCCCGATCAGTGGTACCACACAAGCGGCGATACGCCCGACAAATCCGACGCCACCCAGCTTAAGCGGGCCGTGTTCATCGGCGCGGCTTCGGCGGTCTTTCTGGCCGGGGCCGGGGCCGTCGAAACCGAAACCCTGATCGCCGAGGTCGGCGGGCGAGCCCTGGAACGGATCGGCCAGGCGAAAATCAAGGCCGAGCGCATGATCCGCCAGGCGGCGCCCGACCGGCTCCATGAGACATACCGCACGGCCGACATGTTCGCGGCCATGAATATCGTCCGGGAGGACGAAACGCTCGACTCGATTCGCTTCTTCTTCCGGGAGGACAAAGAGCGGCTGGAAACGCTTCTCCAAGCCAAGAAAAAAATCCTGGCCGCCCTCCGCCAACCGACGGCGGCCGGCCTCGAAGCCCTCTATAAGGACCGATGCGTCCGGGCCGGCTTGTCTCCGCAGAAAATCGTCCTGACGGCCGAGGAAATCCGCCTGGACAAGCTGGTTCCCAAGCGGACGGCGGCGATGAAGGGGTTGTTTGACGACCAGGCGTTCGCGGCCAAGCGGCGGGAGATGAAGGATGCGCCGACGGTTAATCTCGGCCGGGGCGAAGGCGATGTCCGCAACGCCATCGACGGGAAGCGGAGCATCCTCCGGATCCGGGATTTCGTGTCCGTCGGCCGAGGAACGGTCCGGCTCCAGGACGTGGAGGGCTACCTCCTTCTTCTGGAGAAAGCCGGTTACGTGAAAATCGAAAAAAAATAGGGGCCGATTTCGGCCTTATTTGAAGAGCTTTTCCAACCGGGCGACGAGGTCGAGGTTCTTGTCGACTTCGATCAGCGGGATGTTCTTCGCCTTGGCGATCGCCGTGAACCGGTTGTCGGCGTTCCCTTCCTTCAGAACGATCAGGGCATCGCAGAGTGGCGCGACGGCGTCGATGGACTGCTCGTCGGTCGTGTCTCCGGCGTCGGCGCCCTGGGCCCGGCGCTTCATCCCTTCGATGTGGGCGCCGATGACCGTCACCTTCATTTTCCGGGCATCGGCGATCAGGGCCGCGATCCGGGCGAGCTCATTGTCGATCGCGATCCCGGCCGCTCCCATGCCCTTCAAGCTGGCGCCCATCGTGATGATGAGCGTTTTCGCTCCGCTGGCCTTCAGCTCGGCTCCGGTCGCCAGAGGCTCGATCGAGAAGCTCAGGCCTGCTTTCTGGAGGATGACCTTCATCATCGTCGGGGCCATGCTTTGCCCGCAGGACGTGACGCAAACCGGTTGGGGGGCCTTGTAATCGGCCGTTTGGGCGGCCGCCGACAAAGCGAATCCCAGAATCATGAACAGGCGGAACGCATTCCTCATCGCAGACTCCTTATCGTTCGAAACGAACGGATGTCCTCATCCTAACGGTTAACGCCCGGCCAGTCAAGGACAGGCCGGTTGTATTTTTAGGGCGTTGGACTACAATAGAATCAGAGAGAGAAAACGAGGAGAAATCCATGATGTCCAAACGATTCGATCTTGCGAAATCCGTCGGGCTGGTCCTGGTTCTGACCGTCGGGCTGGTTGCCGGAACCGGCTGCAAGAAAAAAACCAAGGACGGAGCGGTGGAGCAGGCCGCCGAGAAAAAAATCTCGGACATGGTCAACCGGGCGACCGGCGGCCAGGCCCAGATCGATTTCAAGAGCGGCCAGATCAAGGTCAAAACCCCCGAGGGCGACGCGTATATCACGTCGGGCGGGGGGACCTGGCCGGCCGATTTGCCCGAGGACATCGCCCAGTTCAAGGGCGGAGCCATCCAGGGCTCGACCAACTCCGATTCCCCGACCGGGAAGACCTGGACGATCGTCTTCAAGCTCGTCGAACCCGAAGCCGTCGCGGCCTACATCAAAGATCTGGAAAGCGACGGCTGGCGGGTCGTGGTGACGTCGACCGTCGAGCAGGGGGTGTTCACCCAGCTTCAGAAGGAGCGCCTGTTCATCCAGCTGACGTACATGGAGACCGACAAATCCCTGGCGATGAACGTCATCCATTCGAAGAACGACTGACCATGGAGTACCGTTATCTGGGCCGGACCGGCGTCCGCGTTTCGCCGTTATGTTTCGGGACGATGACCTTCGGCAAGGAAGCCGACGAAGCCGCGTCCGGGGATATTTTCCGTACCTGCCGCGAAGCCGGGATCAACTTTTTTGATTGCGCCGACATGTACCAGGCCGGCCGGGCCGAGGAAATCCTCGGCCGGTTGATCCGGGATTGCCGGGACGAAGTCGTCATCACAAGCAAGGGTTTCTTCCCGACCGGGCCGGACCCCAACGCCCAAGGCGCCTCGCGGCTTCATCTCCGGCATGCGGTCGAAGCCAGCCTCCGGCGCCTGCAGACGGACCGGATCGACGTCTATTTCATCCACCGGTTCGATGACCGAACGCCGCTCGAAGAAACGCTCCGGGTGCTGGACGACCTCGTCCGGCAAGGAGAGGTCCTTTATCCCGGAGTGAGCAATTTCGCCGCCTGGCAAATCGAAAAAGCCCTGGGAATTTCGGCCCTCCACGACTGGGCTCCGGTGGCCGTGATCCAGCCGATGTACAACCTCCTCAAGCGCCAGGCCGAGGCGGAGATTCTCCCCATGGCCCGGGCCGAGGGCCTGGGCGTCATTCCTTACAGCCCGCTTGGCGGCGGTTTCCTGAGCGGGAAATTCGGCGTGGGGAAACGCCCGGAAACCGGCCGGCTTACCGAGCACAAGATCTATCAGACCCGGTATTTCGAAGAGGCGAATTTCGAGATCGCCGAACGCTTCGACGCGTTTGCCCGGGAACGGGATTATAAAACGGCGTCGCTGGCCCTGGCCTGGGTCGCGGCCCATCCGGCCGTGACCGCCCCCATTTTCGGGGCTCGAAACGTCGACCATTGCCTGGACGCGATCGCCTCGCTCAATATCCCGATGGACGACGCGCTCCGGGCGGAGATTTCCGCCCTCTCGCCCGAGCCGCCCCCGGCGACCGACCGGAGCGAGGAGCGGACCGATACGCATTTCTTCGTCCGGCCCTGAGGAAACGGCTTTGAGGATTCTAACCGCCCTTTGCTTGGGAGCGGCTCTTATTTTCAGCGCGTTTGCGGCTCAAACGGGCCAGGTCAAGAAGGCGTTTATCGTCCGCAATAATACCGAGGGTCCCCAGGTGATGGCCGAAAGCGGATTGCTCGATATCCTGCGCCGCAACGGATTCGAGGTCACCGGAACGGAAACGATCGCCCTGACAGCCGCCGAAGAAAAAGAATACGGCGCGTGGAACCGCGACGCCCTCGAGAGCCGGCAGATCGGCAAACTCGTCGCCGCTCACGGCCTGGATGGCGGCCTGGCCGTCGGGCTTTTGACCAATTGCGTGGATCTCCTGGGGATGCTGGCCGGGCTGCAGCACCTCGGACCGCCCGGAGCCAAGCCTCTCCGCGTCGGCTTGGTGTATCTCGACGCGCATGCGGATTTCAACACGCCCGAAACGAGCTTGAGCGGAATGCTGGGCGGCATGGATGTGGCCGTCGCGACCGGCCTGTGTCTGACCAGGCTCCGGCTCAAGGCCGGGCTCGATCCGGCCCTCCCCGCGAAATACGTCGTGTTCGGCGGCCTTCGCGATGTGGACCCGCTCGAGCAAGAGCTCCTCGACCGGTCGGACGCCGAATTCTTATCCGTCGAGGACCTGCGGAGCGCATCTTCGAGGATCGACAGCTTAATGGAAAGCCTCGGCCGGTTGACGGATGTCATTTACATCCATATCGACATGGATGTTCTGGATCCGGCCGAAGTCATGGGCCATTCCCTGAAAGTTCCGCTCGGTCCGACGAGTGTTGAGCTCTCCGCCGCCGTGGAGAGGATGTTTCGGCATCCGAAGGCCCGGGCAATCGGCATCGCCTCGCTGCCTGCCGGCGACCGGGACAAAGACGGAGTCTCCTTAGAAGCGGCCTACCGCTTGATCGAAGGCGCATTGAAGGGCTACGGAAGCCGCTTTTAATGGGAGGTCGAATGCCTGATGAAAACGGCGTACTCGACGCGTTCCACGCGGTAAGAGCCGCCCTCCTGTCCAATGATGTCGAAAAAATGAAAACGCTCATCGCCCTTGATTACCGGGGATTCAACCTGGCCGGCGGCGTTGACACCCGGGACCTGGTTCTTGAAGCCTATCGGCCGGGATCGGTGAAACTGGATAAGGCGGAGGTCGGCGACCTGGTCGTGGACGTCATCGGGGATGTGGGATTCGTCTCGGGAACATCCCGGCTGAGCGGTCGTTTCGGCGAACATGTGTTTGGGCACTATTTTCGCTTCCTGGCCGATTTCGTCGGC
>Ga0209287_10000608_pt1 | contig 20493 bp, 14 predicted proteins | sample PPLLak3cmMay2015_2_FD_187255 | JGI IMG/M metagenome (GOLD analysis project Ga0209287, IMG submission 187255) | Freshwater sediment microbial communities from Prairie Pothole Lake near Jamestown, North Dakota, USA - PPLs Lake P8 Core (1) Depth... | ecosystem: Environmental > Aquatic > Freshwater... | reverse complement strand
CGGCGCTGGTTGCCAGAACCAATGAAGCATTCGGCGAAGTGGCCGGGAGTGCGACCAAGGTAGCCCAGCTTGTCGGCGAAATCGCCGCTGCATCAAACGAGCAGGCTCAGGGAATCGACCAGGTCAATAAGGCTGTGAGCGAGATGGACAAGGTGGTTCAGCAGAATTCTGCAAATGCCGAGGAATCGGCTTCGGCTTCCGAAGAGATGAACGCCAAGGCCCAGGAGATGAAGGGTTTTGTTGAAGACCTTGTCGCTCTTGTGGGCGGCAGCGCTAACGGCAATGGAAAGACTTATGACAGGCAAGAAAGGAAGTCCTTATCAATGGGCAGACAAAAATCTGCCATAAGAATACCTCTTAAGCATAAAAAGGCGGCCGTACATTCATCAAACGATGTCAATCCCAAAACGTTGATTCCCATGGGTGATGAAGAGTTCAAGGATTTTTGAGACAGAAATATATTTTTAGACAGGATTAACAGGATTGACAGAATGTTGCCTGCCGGCCTGAAGCCGGACAGGCAATAAGCAATCGGTTGCATTTACTTTATTCCGCGAAGCGGATGTGTATTTCGGACCGCTCTTCCGGAGCGGCCTGATGCAGTTGATCCGCTAAATCCTGTCAGATAAATATTTTTTACAGAGAAGAACCATAAAAGGAGATTAACAATGGCATCAAATTTCGGAATATCCGTATACAGGTTCAACAAAATGCTGCAGCTTAAACTATCAGGAGATTTTGACGGTTTTTCTGCGCTTAAGCTTCTCAGTTTAATGCGCAATTGTCTTCAGGAAACCGATAAAATATTCATTCATACCGATTCAATCAGCAACATAGAGCCTTCAGGTCTTGATATATTCCGGGTTAACATGGGTTCACTGGCCAGACACCCGATGCAGTTTGTTTTCACAGGAGAAAAGGCATTGGCCCTGATAGAAACATGGCCTGATAACAGCCGCCCTGAACTAAAAGTTAACGAAGTGCCATCCATGAATTAGCCGACAATATACCGAAGATCGAATTTTGAATATCGAATATCGAAAGGGACAAAGATTGAAGCTCCCCGCAGCAAGCTACGGGGAATCTTCACCGTAAGGAATATATTCTATTTCTGATGCGCTCGCTTACCCCGCTGCAAGCAACGGGGAATGCGCTCACTGTTTCGGTTCAAGGAGCCAAGGATTCGAGGGTTCAAGTGAAAAATCTCCACCCTCCGCCTCCCGCCTTACTGGTACATCGCTGTCCTATATTCCCCTTACGACTCACGCCCCACTACTTCCGATATTCGACCTTCGATATTCTACATTCGATCCCTTATTACTTACACAACAAAGTCTCCGTAATCTGACTCAAATTTTTTGTCAGATCACAATTTGCAGATTTTGACACAACCGGCACAAGGTTTCGGGCACTAATCTCTATTTCCGCCTGATAACTTATACAACCAAGGTATCTGACGCTTATTGAAAGCATTTTTGTTGCAACCTCCCGGATCCGGTCAACAATTTGTGATACATTAAAATTGGGCGGAACTCTGTTGACAACCAGGTTGGGATTAAATGTCAGTATCGCCTCACTCAGCACAGGCAGGCTTTGCGGCATCTCTCTTTTCACTTCCTCAACCAGGTTCTCGATCTTGACGAATTTAGATACATTTGCGGGCATAGTTGCTTTACGGATAAGTTGCTCAAGATCGTGATCTTTCTGATCCGTGTGCTTCGACTCAGGGCCGAACAGTCTGTTCAATTTCCTGTATAAGGCTGTTTTTATAAAATTATAGGCATCTACATAAGATGCAGGATCACAGGTTGTCATGACGATTCCATGATCCGCTAAAAGGAAAAAGTCTATGATATTATATGAAGTGTCCCCGCCCAGGTCTATGATGATATAATCAGCATCAATTTTTTTGATCGCATTCATCAATTTCAGTTTACGCATGTAGTTAATATTCGCTGCACCAAGCTGGGAACTATCGCCTCCGATTAAGTACGGGCCGTATTTCGTAGGTATTATGGTTTTTTGTAAAGATGAGACTTTATTGTTTATGAAATCATTGATATTACATTTAATAAATGTTTCACCGAGGTAAAGATGGAGGTTGGCGCCACCGAGGTCAAGATCAACCACAACTGTCTTAAACCCCTTGTTTGAGAGAAAAACCCCGAGATTGGCCGTATATAAACTTTTTCCTATACCTCCCTTTGCGCCCCCTATGGCAATAATTTTTCCATTACGAATATTCTTCTCAGGAATGACATGATTTTTTTCTTCAAAAAAAGAACTTAAAAGTACATAAGATTCACGTATTTTTATAAAACGTTCTGTCTTCTTATCAATTATCTCCTTCTGTTCATGGCGGTATAAATCGGGATGATACATTTTTGCCTTTTTCAGGTACGATTTTTTCAATGTCCCAAAATCAAGCTGCTTTAGAAATGTATCGGATCTGGCAAGTTTAGAAGAAAACAGATATGCGCATGCAATCCGGGCCTTCTGTTGCTCAGCAAATTGTAGTTCATCTATCGGAATCATTGTAAATCCTGCTTTTATTAATTTATAAAGACGTCAATACCGTATCCAAATAACAAGCAGGAATTATGCCAAATAATCAGGGATCTGAAAACCGGGGTTCTAATATCGGACATCGAAGGGAAAAAAGCATGACTTAAGTCTCACATCTCTCCTGCCCCCCGATATTCGATATTCTATATTCTATTTTCGCCTTTCAATCCCCCGTCGCCTCCGACAGCACGGCGTATCGCCGTGCCAAGTTCGTTGAGTTCATAAGGTTTGTTCAGGAATACCTGTGGCCATTCTGGATGATCGCCTGCCATTACCTTCTCCCTGTCAAAACCGCTTACCAGGATCACAGGAATATCGGGTTCGAGCTTGCGCAGGGCAATAAGAGTTCCCCACCCATCAAGTCTCGGCATCGTCAGGTCACAAATTACGCAGCGGATTTCTTCCTTGTTACGCCGGAACACCTCCACGGCATCAACACCGTCTTTTGCTTCATATACTATATAGCCCATAAATGTCAGCATCGACCCGGCCATTTTACGCACCGCAGCCTCATCTTCCACAAGCAGTATCCCGGCGCCTTTTTCCAACCCGGGTCTTTCGTTCGCTTTCTCCTGCTGCTGAAACAACAGAGGAAGCTGTTTTGAAAGCGGGAAAAACACCCGGAAGATGCTCCCCCGGCCCGGTTCGCTCTCAACGGTAACAGCCCCTCCATGTGATTTCATAATACCCAGTACCACGGCAAGGCCCAAACCACGCCCGGTGAATTTACTTGAGAAAAACGGGTCAAAGAGCTTTTCGATATCCTTTTCGGCTATCCCGCAGCCGGGGTCCGCAATTTCAATGCAGGCATAGTCATTCTCCTGCGGCTTCCAGTCGACCGGGAAGCTGTGTGCCGCTTTGATTTCCGTCATGGAAATCATTTTAACAGTCAGGTTAATAGTTCCCCGGCCTTCATCCATGGCCTCCCATGCATTGGTGACCAGGTTTGTTATGACCTGCTGGACCTGGGCCTCATCAGCGCTGATGATCGGCCCGTAAGACGGCAAATCAATATTCAGAAACACCTCTTTCGGTATGACATCGCGGAGCATGGTCAGGCTCCTGCGGAAGGTCTCGGAAAGATCAAGCGGTCCGCATTTGACCGGGGTTTGTCCGAGGTAGGTCAGCATCATTCCGCTCATCTTCGCTGCCTTCCTCGCAGACTGCATAGCTTCGGTAATGTTTATTAGAGAACCTTCTCCATGCGGCATTTTACCCATAGCCAGCTCCAGGTTCCCCATCACAACCGCGAGCTGGTTGTTGAAATGGTGAGCAATGGCCCCGGCCATCCGGCCCAGGCTCTCAGCCTTCTGGAGCTGCCGGTATTGGTCTTCCAGATACATCCTCTCCTTCTCCGCCTGCTTTCTTTCCGTAATATCAATTGTATAACCGGCAAGATAACGCGGTTTCCCTTCATGAATAATCGGGAATTTAATGGTCGTGTATAATCGACCGTTTAGTTCTTCTTCAACAACAATTTGTTTCCCTTCTTTCAATATCCGCATGTCGTCTGCAATCATGCTTTTTGCAAGTTCGGACGGGAAAAGGTCATCCATGTTCTTGCCGATTAATTCGGAAATCGGTCTTCCCAGCATTTTTTCATAATTTTTGCTTAAACGGACGGATCTGATATTTTCGTCTTTAAAAAATACGTAAATCGGACTGTTATCCATGAACTGTCTGAATATTTCCTCGCTCTCCCGCAGCGCTTCCTCCGCCCGCCTGCGATCTGTTATATCGACGAGCGTCCCTTCGATCTCAGACTGTTCGCTATTCTCCCCGGGAACCAGGCTGACGTTTTCCGACAGCCAGATCAAACTGCCATCCTTCCGTCTGCCAATCCTTTCATAGCCAATGAGAGACCCCCTGGTCTTAAGTGCGGCAAAAAACTCATGCAAGGCTTCCGGGCTTACGTGGAAGTCTGCTACCGGATACTGCAAGGTCTCCTTGCGTGAGCCGTATCCGTAAATCCTTGCAAATGCTTCATTGCAATCAAGGAGCCTGCCGTCCATCGTCGTTCGGTATACGCCGGCCAGATTTCGCTCAAACAGCAGCCTGTAGCGCTTTTCACTTTTAACAAGAGCCCTTTTCGCCATGATCTTCTCAGTCACGTCACGGGCAATAGCTCTCACCACAGGTACCGGCACACCCTCGGTGCGAAGTGTGTTCCGGTACTCCCAGAAGCGCACTTTCCCATCACGGGTTAAAAACTGCATGATGCCGGCTGCCGATCCTTCACGCTGAATGGCTTCAATGTAGGCATCAAATTCGTGACGCCGATCAGGCGGCATCAGGTCGATAAGGCATATCCCGGCATTTTTTTCAAAACTGAAGCCGCTTGCGCGCTCGGCAGCTGCATTTGCTGAAAGAAATTCTCCTTTCAGATCGTGTGTAATGATAATGTCTGTTGCCTTCTCCACCAGGTCGCGATAGCGCTCTTCGCTTTCCTTCAGAGCCTTTTCAGCCTGCTTCTGTTTCTCAACTTCCAATTCCAGCATTATCTTTGTATTTTCAAGGCTTAAATGTTCACTTTCCAGATTATTCACCAGAAGTTTTTGCTTCTGATTCTCTATTGCAAGGCCTTTCACCAGTACCCTAACAGATATCGCAACAACTGTGTTGATGACCATGAATGTTGCCCAGGCGGCCATCATCGCTTCAGTTGTTTTAAAGAATTGAAATGTCTGGCCGAATCGGCCTGAACTAATAAGCCAGCCTGTTATAATAAGAGTTATCGCATTGACGGCCAGCGCTCCGGTTACAGCTTTTGTTTCCTTGAATATTCCGATAAGAACGGCAAAACCAAACAGGCATATTGTCCCGCCGCTTAAAAACCCGACATGGATAATAATAACCAGTCCTACCAGATAAGTTAATACCGATGCAATTGCTGACCGGGTTTCAAACCTGATATTGCGTGCAAGCATAAGTGTCAGGACAATAATCCATGAGGCTGCATCGAAGAGTCCCAGGCCCCATAAATTATTTTTACTTACAAGAATAATTACCGGGATAAAAGTAATAAGGGATAAAACAGAAGCGGCAAACAAAATCGAAAACAAAATACGGACACGCCAGTAAAGGAGGCTGTCTTCTTCCATGAGTGAGGGAGATGCCATCCTGTTCATGGCAAAAGTTTGAAACCTGTTATACCAGCCTTCTTTCATTACTGTTTTCTCCATAATTCGAAATCCGTATATCAAATATCGGACATCGAATATCGCTTTTTGTACTTTGTCTTTCTATATTCTATATTCGGCATTCGGTATTCGATATCCTTATGCCTTATCCAGTGCTTCGCGCACCTTGGATGCCAGATCATTCATTGAAAACGGCTTCTGGAGATAATGAACTCCTTCATTAAGGATGCCCCGGTGAGCAATCACGTTTTCCGTGTAGCCGGACATGAACAGGCATTCCATATCCGGCCTTATGGTGCTGAACCGTTTTCGAAGATCATGTCCGCTCATCTCAGGCATTACAACATCGGTCATAAGCAATTGTATGTCGCCGGCGTATTGTCCGGCCAGTTGAATTGCTTCATTTGGACTGCCTGCGGTCAGAACCGTGTAACCCAATTCTTTCATCATCATTTCACCCATTCTCAGGAGCGCTTCATCATCTTCGACCAGCAGTACTGTTTCCGTGCCGATCAGTGGCCCGGCCTTCGCGGGTTGTTCTTCAACCTTTGTCTCCGCTCCATCGGACCGGGACAGGTATATACTGAATTTCGTGCCCTTTCCCGGCTCACTGTAAACATTGATAAAACCATTGTTCTGCCTCACTATGCCATAAACAGTGGCAAGGCCCAGGCCGGTCCCCTTTCCTAATTCCTTGGTTGTGAAAAAAGGTTCATATATCTTATCAAGAGTTTTTTTGTCCATGCCGCAGCCGTTATCGCTGACCGCAAGCATGGCATAATGCCCGGGGATAAAATCTGCGTGCAGGGAACAATAAGCCTCATCAAATTCCTCCTTGCCTGTCTCGATGGTAATCTTGCCGACACCTGAAATTGAATCCCTGGCATTAATCGCAAGATTAGCCAGAATCTGGTCAATCTGGGCAGGATCCATTTTCACCGGCCACAGGTTTGCCGAAGGCATCCAGAGCAGGTCTATATCCTCGCCGATCAGCTTCCGAAGCCAACTGAGCATACCTGCAACAGTATCGTTCAGATCCAGCGCCTTCGGGGTTATGGTCTGCTTCCGGGCAAAGGCCAGTAGCTGTCGTACAAGGTCAGCGGAACGCCGTGCTGCATTCATAATTTCCTGGATATTAGCATTGAGAGGCCCGGACGGTTCGATCTTCATTAACGCCATCTGGGAATAGCCGAGAATAATATTCAGCATATTGTTGAAATCATGCGCAATACCCCCGGCAAGCTGGCCTATGGCCTCCATTTTCTGGGCCTGCCTGTATTGCTCCTCCAGTTTTGCCTTGTCCTCCTCAGCCCGCTTGCGCTCAGTTATGTCCCGAAATGACCACACACGGCCTACAATATTATCGTCAATTCTCTGAGGCTGGGAATAACGCTCAAAAATTCGCCCGTCAATAAATTCTATCTGGTCAAAACTCGACTCCCCGGGTTGTTCATATAATTTTCTGACTTTGGCTGCAAACTGTTCCGGATCAGCAAGCTGTGCAAGGATATGGTTTATTGCTTTTTCATCATCACGGTTGAAAAGAACTTCTTCCGGTATTTTCCACATATCTGCGAATTTCTTATTCCATCGTGCAATTTTTCCTTGCCGATCCACAATCAGGATGCCATCTGCAGTGGATTCCAGGGAGGCACTGAGCAAAGAGAAAGAAAATTTCAGCGCCTCTTCTGCCAGCTTTCTTTCGGTGATATCGCGGACGGTGAGAACTATACCCTGGATTCTCGGATTATCAAACTGGTTGCTGCCAAGCGCTTCCAGATAACACCACGTCCCGTCTGATTTCAGGTGTCTGAAAGGCGTTGGTATGCCCGGGTTTAAAGATTGGACGACTTCGTCCATGGCATTAACAACCTGATCAAGGTCATCGTGATGAATATGGATAAAAGGCGACTTGCCTATGAAATATCCGGGCTGGTAACCCAGAATCCGCGACGCGGAAGGAGATTCGTAGGTCAACTGACCGTTCCTGTCGAGGATGAATATCATATCCGACAGACTCTGGATCATCGAACGAAATCGTTCCTCGCTCTCATGCAGGGCCTCCTCCGCCAGTTTTCGTTCGGTAATGTCGTGAACAATGGAATAAAGTATGGCTTTGCCTTTCAGAGTTAGAGGCCCGCTGTAGACTTCCACATCGCGGATCGTACCGTCAGCTGTGCGGTGTTTGAAGAAAAAGTGATTGCGCTTCTCAGAGCGCGCTGACTGCATCTCATCTTTGACTTCTTCGCTTGTAAGCGTGTTTATCTTGTCAATTCTCTGCTTCTTTATCTCTTCACGACTCCAGCCATAGTAAGCGCATGCGGCAGGATTAGCATCTATTATGGCGGCATTATGAGGATCTATTAGAAGCATGACTGCGTGATTGTTTTCAAACAGGCTCTTGTACCTTTCCTCGCTTTCGTGTAACGCATTTTCCGCTTCCCGCCTCTTTGCATCTTCCCGTAAAATTCCCCAGGCTTTCATCCCGTAATAGGAAATAATAGCGCTGACCAGAAGAAGCAACACTGCAACAAAAATGAGTTTATTCCTGAAATTTAACAGAGTGGCCAGGGCTTCATCCTCGCTCGACGCAACAACGATGGACCAGAAAGTGTCGCCGACTTTAACAGGCAGATAGACAGCCTGTTTTCTGACAGTTTCTGTTTTCTGATCTCTGATCTGGTTGAATGTATATGTGGTAACACCCTGACGCCCTTTTACCATCTCATTTGCCATGGAAATAATGGAAGGGAACTCTTTGCAGTTTTCAAAAACGGATTTTCCGGTATGCCCCGGAACAGGGCAATAGAGCTCAATACCATCCCTGCTTATCATCCATGCGTAACCGGTTTCGCCTATCCGGATATCCTGTAAAAATCTCCTGGAAATGGCTTGAAAATCAATCAGAAAAGCAAGTGTCCCTCTGTACTCCTTCCCTTTGAATACAGGTACGTATAAACCGATTGCATTATAACCCCGCATAGTGGTGAAGACATCACTTACAACAGGTTTCCGGATCTTCATTATTTCCCGGATATGTTTCTGATATGATATATCTCTTCCGATAACTGTCTGTTCATATGGAAGCGAACAAAGCATCCTGCCGCTTTCATCAGCCCGGGCAATTGCTTTTATTTCCCGCCGGCTGGTTTTTAAGGCAAAGTCCATCTCTTTTCTGCCCTGATCATCAAGAGAGATGATGTGGCCTGATTCAGAAATCTTTGTAAGAAATATTATCAAATCACTGAAATATTCCTCAATCCCCATGGCTGCCTGCCTTGCATGAATAAGCTGCCTTGAATTCAGTTCGGCGATTGTTTTTTCCTTAACCTCGGAATAAACTATCTGGAAAAGACAGAGGCAACCGACTACCACAGCAATCAGCAAGCCCAACAGATACTTATGTCTCATAATTATCCTTTGGAGGCATATAGTAAAGTAATAAGAAGTCCACCAACAGACCGTTTTATATTAGAATACAGGAGTCAGGAGCAATAATCCGGAATAGAAGCAGCATATGCCGTAAGCTTCTTACTGACTGCTTCAAGTTGAAACATTAACTCCAAAGTATCACCATAACCAGGATCTTTCGCCGGAATTAAATAATACCGCCATTGAAGCTCCCCGCCGCGGAGCGGTCAGGGAATCTTCACCGTAAGGAATATCATCTGTTTTTAATTTGCTCGCTAACCCCGCCGCAAGCAGCGGGGTTAGCGCTCGCGTTTCGGTTCAAGAGAATCTTGCGATCTCAAAAATACTGGAAAAGTGTTTCATTTTCATTCTGACCCCTGAATTCCGGCTTCTGAATTGTTACCAATATGGCTTATATCCCAAACGAGAATTACTTGCAATAAGACTCATAATTTATAAACTACATTTTCAAATAAGCTCCGAATGTGTCCTGATTTTTTCCCTGGGCGGGCACTACTTTACAAAAAAAACCGGCCTCTGTCCGATATATCGGACAGAAGCCGGAATGACCCCTTCATCCTGCTATGAAGCACTGATTGGAAACCTCAAAAACAGGCAGCTGAAGTCTGCGCCAGTTTTTTATAGTTCAGAAGAGTTCGTCTATAAATGTACCCACCATCTTGTCGGCAACAGCCTGATTATCCATTTCGTAAGTTCCGGATTCGATTTTATCCCTTATCTCGGCTATCTTCTCTTCTCTCACATCAGGTTCAGATTCTATGACCTCACGGGCTAAACGAAGCTCTTTCGATGCCTGGGAAAGGTTAACTATAGTATCCCGGCTTTCGTGTGTTATTCCCTGATTTCTCCGACCATCCGAAAGCTGCTGTCCCTCATTGATATTTTGAGCAGATTTTGTAATCTGCTGGCTGATTTCATAATTTAAAATCTTATTGTCAATTTTCATTAGCCTAGCCCCTCATATCCGCTTCAAACCTGTTATTTGAATTTAATGAACTTGTAAAAAGTCATATGTGAACGGATTTCGACTTTTACGATACCCTCAAATTTCACACTACACTCAATTTATATGCCAAAACTTTCAGAATTCCTGACATCTTCAATGGTAAGCAGATTTATCGTTTCACCATGGTCATCTATCATCTTATATACCAGGTTGGTGGAATCATCCTGGGAAACATCCAGTTGAACTCCGAACTCACCTTCAAGTTCCCTCAGTTCCTCTTTTCCTATTACATTCCGGGAATCAGTCTGATTGATTCTGTCCGCTATACTTGATGCAATTTTATCAATGACAGCCTTTCGTTTCCCTCCGGTTGAAATACTAACCTGGTCCGGTGATCTGGTCATATCATTAACCGGCCTGCTTGACACCTTCCCATGGCGAAGCTGGTCATGATAAACCCTCAAAACATTATTAACCTGATATGCCGAAATTACCATTAAAACACCTCTGATTAAACTTTCTATTCCCTTTCATTATTGTTATCGGCATCAGGCTAAAAAAACTTTAGGAAAATTATGCTTCTTTGTTAATTATTGTCCATCCGGAAACATAGCTCGGACACAGTTAAGTTTCCAATTCGGAAATAGGCAATTTTGGGCAAGCTCACGGAAATCAAGGGATTGTGCTTAAGACATACGCATAGTATGTCGCACAAGAAATTCCGCGGATTGACACTTTAGATCGCTCAAAAGGGCCATTTCCGGATAGACACTAATTAAGGATATGTACGGACAGGGAAATGGATACTTCAAATCATACACTATAAAAACAGAAGGCCGCTGTCCTATATCCTGACAGCGGCCATAAAGGCTTGATTCAGCCTGTTATAAGATGCGGTTTAGAAGAGTTCGTCTATAAATGAACCCACCATCTTATCGGCAACAGCCTGATTATCAATCTCATAAGTTCCGGATTCGATTTTATCCCTGATCTCGGCTATTTTCTCTTCTCTCACATCAGGTTCAGATTCTATGACCTCACGGGCTAAACGAAGCTCTTTCGATGCCTGGGAAAGATTAACTATGGTATCCCGGCTTTCGTGTGTTATTCCCTGATTTCTCTGACCATCCGAAAGCTGCTGTCCCTCATTGATATTTTGAGCAGATTTTGTAATCTGCTGACCGATTTCATAATTTAAAATCTTATTGTCAATTTTCATTAGCCTAACCCTTTATTCCAGATTAAAATCTGTTATTCGAATTCAAAATTTCAACCGTTTTGAAATTCCAACTACATATTCAATTTATATGCCAAAACTTTCAGAATTCCTGACATCTTCAATGGTAAGCAGATTTATCGTTTCGCCATGGCCATCTATCATCTTATATACCAGGTTGGTGGAATCATCCTGGGAAACATCCAATTGAACTCCGAACTCACCCTCAAGTTCCCTCAGTTCCTCTTTTCCGATTTCATTCCGTGTGCCGGACTGGCTGATTTTATCAGCAATACTGGACGTAATTTTATCAATAACGGCTTTTCGCTTCCCCCCGCTTGAGATACTGACCTGGTCCGGGTATCTGGTCATATCATTAACCGGCTTGCTCGACACCTTTCCATGGCGAAGCTGGTCATGATAAACCCTCAAAACATTATTGACCTGATATGCCGAAATTACCATTAAAACACCTCTGATTAAACTTTTTATTCCCTTTCATTATTGTTATCGGCATCAGGCTAAAAAAACTTTAGGAAAATTATGCTTCTTTTGACTATTATTAATAAAGCCCTAAAAAAACTTCCCGATTTATGGTATCTGGCTTTTTTATTTCGAGGATAATAAGCTTTTCTTAAGTTGTGTCCATCCGGAAACTAAAGATAGATACTATTGCGTTTCCAATTCGGAAATCGGCAATTTTGGGCAAGCTCAAGAAAATCAAGGGATTGCGCGGAGGCATACGCAATGTATGCCGCACAAGTAATCCCGCAGATTGACACAGAGATCGCACAAAAGGGCCATTTCCGGATGGAAACTAAGTAGGGAAGAATTAGTGAATACAGAAATAACACATACTGGTGATGAGGCATGCGTACGGGTGGATCCCGGTATTTGCGGATTCGCTTGCACCGTAAACGCCCAAAAGATGGAAGATCGGAAGGTGAAGATCGGAATTGAAGGCTCGGAGTGTAAACAAATTCAGCGGCTTTCAGAGCTGATTACTCAAATCGGTTTCAGGGATGTTTTTCTCCCCTTATCCCGAAATCCGGTTTTTGTCAGCGCCGAAAAGGCCGGATGCCATCTATCCTGTGTCATTCCTACCGCTGTAATCAAAGCTGCGGAAGCGGCGTTGGGATTGGCTTTGAAGCGCGATGTCGTTATACAATTTGAAGATTCCTCGCAGCAAGCTACAGGGAATCTTCGACAGTAAGGACTTATTATCTGTTTTGTTTATGCTCGCTATTGCTGTTAAAATCATGAGAAAAAGGCGCATCCATGAAATGCGATCACGCTTTGGAAATCAAGAATAACATTGTGGAATTCAGGAATAACAGCGGAATTTCCAGCGCATTAACGGGGCGTCTTCTCAAAAAGTGCCAGAAACACGGTATCTCCGCTATCTTTCCGTTTCCTATTGATAAAATTATTGTTCAGGACTGGGTCAACCTGAAATGTCGCTATGGGTGCAGCAAGTTTGGAACGAGCTGGTGCTGCCCCCCGGCAACCCCGGGACCGGAAAAAGTCCGCACGATTCTCTCGGAATACACTACAGCGCTTTTGTTGACCGGCCATCGTAAATGCGCCGATTTTTATCTGGATAACTGTAGAAAGAGATCGGGCATGGTCCGGTACTGGAAAGGCGTTGTTAGCACAGAGCGGCTTTTGTTTTTAGAGGGGTATTATAAGGCATTTGCTCTGGTCAGCGGGGTCTGTTCTCTCTGCAAGAAATGCGCATATCCCGATCCATGCCGTTTTCCCCAGGAAAAGCGGCCGATGATCGAATCTTTTTCCATCGATGTCATCGGAACATTGCGGAATCTTGGCGGCACATCTCATGTTGCAGTCAACACGGCAGATGTGTTCAACTATTACGGGATTATTCTGTTGGAGTAATCCAGGGATTACGCTTATGGCAAAGCAGATGTTGCTGGACGCATACCGCGGGAAAAGGACCGAATACGCGCCCTGGGTGCCTTATGCAGGAGTGCATTGCGCCCATATAATCAACGAACCAGCAGATAAATTTCTTCAGAACCCCGAGCTCTTAGCCAAAGGCGTTGTGGCTACTGCCAAGCGGTATAAGGCCGATGGTATTCCGTTGCTGTTTGATCTGTCTATGGAGGCCAATTCCGTGGGATGCGATCTGAAATGGTGGCCCGACAACGTGCCTTCAGTAACAACCCATCCATGCTCCAGCAAAACACCAAAAGAAGCCGGCCTTAAACTTCCGACCAAAGATTCCGGTCGATGGCCGATTCTTTTCAAGGCAGCCGAAATTGCCAAACCGCAGTTAGAAGACTTGGACTGCGCGCTAATGGGGCTTTTTTGCGGTCCCTTGTCGCTGGGGGCTCACCTGGCTGGTGTACGCCTTTTTACCGATGTTTATAAAAACAAGGCGTTTGTAGCGGAAGTCTGTAAATTTGCCGGTGAAGTCGGCGCCAGATCCGCAGAATTTTATGCGGAAATGGGATGCGATATCATCGTGAACGTTGATCCAGTTGCATCTCAGATCAAGGCCGCAACTTTCCGCGAATACGTAACCCCCAACAGCCAGGCTGCAATCAAGATCATTCATGATGCGGGACTGGCATCATCCTTCTTTATCTGCGGCGACGCCACCAATGTTATGGAGGAAGTCTGCAAGATTGGCACTCATGGATTTGCCATCGATGAACAGATGAACCTGAACTTCGTCCGCGACCTGGCCCGCAAATACGGCGTGGGCTTCGGAGGCAATTTGAAGCTGACCCTTGCTTTAAGCCTTGGCCTTCTGTCTCCGCGTGAGGACGCTATCGTCAGTCTGGCTGCAGGAGGTCAGCACGGTTACACCTTCGCACCTGGCTGGGACATGCCTTACGATGTTCCATTGGAGCATATGGACCAGGTTATGGAAGCAAGAGATTGGTTTAATCAGTACTATGCCAAATATCCGACAGATCTCTAAAAACAAACCCGCTTAGCTCCGGACAACAGGGAAGATCAGCAAATAAGTTAAGCTATCATTTGGACTACACGAAAGGGAAATTGATATGACCGGAGAACTCCTAGTTTTGACCGGTAACGGCAAAGGCAAAACCACCTATGCCTTGTCTTTGTGCATTAAAGCGGCCAGCGCCGGGAAAAAAGTGTTTATCGGCCAATTTATTAAAGGCGGTGAATACAGTGAAATCAAAGCGCTGAAAAGGCTCGATGACCTGATCGTGGTGGAACAATTCGGCCGCGGCCGCTTTATCGAGGGTGTGCCTCACCCGGAGGATAGAATGGATGCGCAAAAAGGGTTTGAAAGAATTGCGGCCATTTTGAGAACCAATGCCTTTGATCTTGTTGTTCTGGATGAGGCGAATGTGGCCCTTAAATATAACCTCTTTTCAATCAGCGATTTTCTTGCCGTCATTCGCAACCGGGCAACAGGTGTATCTGTCGTAGTCACCGGTCGGGAGGCTCACCCGGATATGATCGAATCAGCGGATGAAGTAATCGAAATGAAGGAGATCAAACATTATTTTCATGCAGGTGTTCCAGCCAGGGTCGGTATTGAAAAATGACCCCGGTTTTTCAACCCGATTCACCATGAGCGGGTGAAGGTTTTCTGTCCGTCAACCGAGATGAACTGAAATCCTTGTTGATTCTGGCGATTGTCACATGAAAGGCTTGCCGACAGGACAGGCGAGTTCACAGCGCCGACAATATTTTATGATCTTTACCGGCTCCTCAAAGCCATCCACAAGATGTTTCTGCGCAACCTCGTTGTCAGCCTCCATCTGCCGGTTACAGACAGGTCGAGAATAAACTCCTTCACGACCAGGCAAAAAATTCTGGCCATAATCATCGGCAGAATATATTTTCTTATCGAAAACTTTCTGCGGACAGGCTTTTCTGCACATTTCACTGCACAGTTTACAGGGATCAAAGGCCAAGGGGCCGGTGGACGGCAATTCGATATCCAGAGTAAGCGCACGAAGCCGCACTCTGGGGCCGTACTCCGGAGTAACGAGAAGATTGTTCTTGCCCACAGTGCCGATGGCAGCGAGAACCGCAGCATCTTTTAAATATGTCCCCCCTTTTTCCACATGATAGGGCAGGTGAAAAACCTGGATTCCGAATTGATCCGGAATCCAGGAGCAGAGTTCTCCGACCACTTTAGCCAAAACACGATTGCCGGGGGGATCAACTCGACCGAACCACCAGTCCATCTCTGGTTTGTCTTCCGGATGATGAACGGCGACGACCATTACTGTTTTTGCAGTCTCGGGCCACGATACTTCACCGGGTTTCAACCCAAGGTCATTGTTGCGGGTACCGATGCCTTCACCCGCTCCCGGCATCTGTGGGGCAAAGGTAAAAGACGGTGCCTTTTTCAGATCCGCCGCAGCGGCAAAACCAACCAGGTCTGCCCCGAGCTTTCTTGCCTTGCTGAGCATTGCGGATGATACCCGCAATGCGTCTTGGTTTGTCATGTTCTTATCGTCCTCGCTGATCATAATGATTTTTTGATTTGTTCCGGCGCAATGACAATCATTTTCCGGCCCAGAATTTCACCATAATCTTCCTTTACCCATTTCATCAGTGAAAAGACCATGATCAGCAATATTGGCATCAGCGGCAGAGCGACGATAATAGACGAGAGTTGAACCGCCTTCAACTGACCGGTTGAAAGCAAGCCGACGGCAAAGAGTCCCAAAATAATTCCCCACAGCGTTCTGTTCCAGCGCGGGGGTTCTTCATCGCCGGTCAGTGTCCGGGTAACCTGAGAAGAAAGCGTATAGGCCGCTGAATTGAGCGTTGTGGCCAGAAAAATAAAGCACAGAATGGTAAAAATCGGAATAAAAAGATATTTTGCGCCCGGAATCGTATTGAGAATGGCAACGATGGTGACGTCATTAGACCATTTGGAAGCCTTTAGAATGCCATATACATCGAGTGTTCCGGACGTCTGCAGGTTGATGGCATACCCGCCCCAGATTGCGAAAAATATCCAGCATCCGAGCGAGCCGTAAACCAGTTCTCCAAAAATTACCTGGCGAATGGTTCTGCCCCTTGAAATACGGGCCACGAAAAGTCCCATCATCGGGGCATAGGCCACCCACCACGCCCAATAAAAGACGGTCCAGGATTCCGGGAAATTGCCGTTTGTTATCGGATCTGTCCAAAGGCTTATTTTAAAGAAATCATTGAACATGAGCCCCAGGCTGTTGCACCATGTGTTGAGTATAAAAGTTGACGGGCCAATCAAGAAGACATAGATCAGCAGAATATAGGCGACATAGGTATTGAGATCGGCAAGCATGGATATTCCTCTTTTCAAGCCCGCCCAGACAGTATAGGTAAAAAGAGCGGTCCAGACAAAAAGAACTGCCATTTGCAGGGCAAACGATCCTGGAATGCCGGTGATTGATGAAACCAGACTTGTGACCAGTGGCACGGCCAGTCCCAGTGAGGTCCCGACGCCGCCGATCATGGCAAAGATCACGATCGTATCAATACTTTTACCGACAATTCCATCTGCCTGGGGGCCAATAACGCCGCGGCAGGCGGCGCTGAGACGCAGCGCGGGTATTTTTTTGACATGGATCGCGTAGGCTATCGGCAATGTCGGGAGGGCATAGATCGCCCAGGGGGTGATGCCCCAGTGAAACTGACCGTACATGCCCGCCAGTTCTCCGGCCAGTCCTTTCTGCGCGCCCACATCCGTATGCAGGATGCTGGTGTTTAGATAATATACAGGCTCGATAAATGCCCAGTAGACAATAGCTATACCGATGCCGGCACAAAATATCATTGCTGCCCAGGCGTAGGTTGAAAACTCCGGCTGATCGTCTGGGGAGCCAAGTTTAATATCTCCCCAGCGGCTGATTGCCAGCCATACCAGAAAAATGACACAAAACAAGCCAAAAAGCAAAAAAGACCATTTGAAATTGTGGGTCAAAACAGCAAAAAGCGAATTAACCACAGCCTTTCCCTTTTCAGGAAAAAGAGACAGCAATACCCCTACAAGCAACGTAATTATGACTCCGGGATACATTAAAGAATTATCTATTCTGTTCGATTTCTCTTCCATCTTTTGTCCTTTCATTCAGTCTTCATCTTTTCCTGCGGGGGTTTCTGCAGAATACCCCTCAGGTCCGGTGCGTTATGGTAATATCCAAAGCTGTATCGACATAGCATGTAGATATTGAGCAAGAATGGGGCCAACCGGTAAATCTTAATATTGTGTCTTCATATTAAGATATTAACAATAATCTGAATTATGGGAGGATGAATACTTGCGCAAATAAATTTGCGAAATAGCAAATATGCTTGCGGTCACAAAATGACTTCTGTTGGAATGGGCAAGAAAAAAATTACAGCAAGAATTACTTGTTGTCGGGGTGCAAGCGCCGCAAATATCGTGAGGCGAATGAGGAACAACGGTCAATGAGATTCATATTGTTGAAGTATTTCTGATTCCGTTCAGGAAAGACCGGAGATTGAATTTGTTGATTTTATGGCCGAGAAGCTGCCTTGATATGGATAGTATCCTGGCTGCCGCTGCGATATTGCCACCGCTCATGGTCAAAGCATCAATTATCTTTTCCTTTTCCAAAGATGTGGTTGCGGCACTCAGGGACTGACGTTCAGCGTTTCCATCTGCAGGGCTGCGATGCGGATAGGCAAAACTGGGATTCGGGCGATTCTCAGGGGATGCAGCAGCAGTTTCGTCTGAAATTCCCAGTAGGTTGGCAAAATAACAGTGCTCAAGTTTTAATGTGTCGTCACTGTCACTCGCCATATTGACTGCGCTTTCTATGATATGCTCCAATTCGCGCACATTTCCCGGCCAGGAATAGCTCCAGAAAAAGTCGATGACCTCTGCTGAAATATTTTTGAGATTTTTACCAAGCATACGACTGAACTTCTGCAGGAAATAACGCCCGAGTTCCTCAATGTCAACCAGCCGCTCCCGCAATGGCGGGATATGGACATAAACAACTGCCAGCCGGTAGAACAAATCCATTCTGAATCTGCCACTTTTTACAATTTGCTGGGGTTCTTCATTGACGGAACAGATCACTTTGCAGTCCAGTGGCGTATTCTCCAACGATCCGACTCGCCGATTTTTTTTCTCCTGCAACACTCTGAGAAGTTTACCTTGCAGGGCGAGCGGCATGGAGTTGATCTCGTCCAAATAGATAGTCCCACCGTTGGCAGCTTCAAGGAGACCGGCCCTGTCAACAGCCCCTGTGTATGCCCCTTTTACAGTACCAAACAGCAGCCCCTCCATCAGCGATTCGGGAATTGCGGCACAGTTGATGTCAACATACGCTTTCTGCTTGTCATGATAAAAATTATGAATGGCCTGTGCAAACAACTCCTTGCCGGTCCCTGTCTCTCCGTACAACAAGACCGGAGAAGGCGAGTTGGCTGCCATCTTGGCCGTTTTCAAAGCGTTGATAAAGACAGGGGCTGATCCGATGATACTTGCGAAAGTGTACTTGGTGCCTTCTGCGAACTTTTCATTGTTTTTCGGCGCCAAAAAGGAAGGGATACTGCGTTCGAGAATGTTGTAATCTTTCACAAAACAGATGGTTCCGGCTATTCTGCCATCTTTAAACAGCGGAAAAACACTGTGGATGGTATTGCCGACATTGGTATTTCTCGACTCATAGGACAAGGCATAATTGATAATTGGGCGCTGATGTTTCAGTACCCGCATACAGGTACTGCTGTCATTGTGGTAACGATAGACATCGGTTATTTTTTTACCCAGCACATCCGAGGGGTTTAAATTGTCAATATTGGCCTGAACCGCGTTGTAGAAGATCATGACTCCTTTCGCATCGGTCATGAGCACTCCCTGATCAAGATCGCTGAGCAACTGGAGAAAATTGAACTGATCGAAATCAAAGCGTTCAAGAAGAAAAGAAGATATATCTGTTGCTCTGTGTTTGTTCATAAGTAAGACCCATTCAGCGGTGGTCGGGATTGCTTGAACAGCAAAAAAAGAAGAGATAAGCTGCTCTTGTTAAAGCTGCTGCCTCTTTCTTAGGAAGTGTTATCCAGTAAACTACAGCTGGTGTTCTCTTGTCAAGTCTTTGATGCCGCAGCCGATAGTTATACAATTCAAAAGGCCGGCTTCAAAGGACATGTCATGCGAGGTCTCGCGGCTTCTAAGACGGCGGACGGACGGCTGCCGAGGCATTGAGCAATTGAAGAATATCGCTTTTGATTCGGTTCTCTTCTTTTCCAGTCCTGTTTCTGGGCCGATCCAGACCGACATCGAAGATTTTCAAAATGCCGGCGGGGCGCGGAGATAAAACGGCAATCCGGTCGCCGACATACACCGCCTCGTCCACGTTATGGGTGACAAACAGGATCGTATCTTTTCTTTCTTCCCAGATTTTCAGAAGAAATTCCTGCATGACGTTTCGGGTCTGACTGTCGAGTGATCCGAACGGTTCATCCATCAGCACCACCTGCGGGTTGGCGATCAGGGTGCGCGCGATGGCCACGCGCTGCTTCATGCCGCCGGAAAGCTCTTTGGGAAAAGCGTTTTCAAATCCTTCAAGGCCAAAATCCCGGACATACTGCATTGCCATGGTCCGGCGGACCGCGGCATCCACGCCCTTGATTTCAAGGGCCACTTCAATGTTTTCCACCAATTTTCGCCAGGGAAACAGCGCGTACTCCTGAAACACCATCCCAACCTGCTCATCACATCCGGTAAGGGATTTTCCGTCCAACAGGATTCCGCCCGAAGTCTTTTCTTCCAACCCGGCTATCAGACGCAGGAGCGTGGTTTTGCCGCAGCCGCTCGGTCCGACAATGGAGAAAATCTGCCCCTGTTGAATCGAGAAGTTCATCCCGTCAAACACGTCGATGACGGTTTCGGGCGTATTGCCGGCGTATACTTTTTTTAGGTCGGTTATTTCAAGTCGAATGCTCATAAGCTTCTATTATCGCCACCGGATCAGATATCTTTCGGCCAGTTGCAGGCAGGCATCAATTCCAAGGCCGATCGCGCCGATAACGAGCATGCCCGCGATAATCTCATCGGAACGTTGAATATCCCGCGCCGTCATGATCATGTAGCCCAAACCATAGCCCTGTCTGACGCCGGTAAATTCGGCCGCCACCAGAGACATCCACCCCACGCCGATACCGATGCGCATGCCGGTCAATATGGAGGGCATGGCGCCGGGGACGAGGACATT
>Ga0209287_10000607_pt1 | contig 20528 bp, 22 predicted proteins | sample PPLLak3cmMay2015_2_FD_187255 | JGI IMG/M metagenome (GOLD analysis project Ga0209287, IMG submission 187255) | Freshwater sediment microbial communities from Prairie Pothole Lake near Jamestown, North Dakota, USA - PPLs Lake P8 Core (1) Depth... | ecosystem: Environmental > Aquatic > Freshwater... | reverse complement strand
GGTGACCTGGTGGCGGCCATAGGTAAACGTTTTCTTGATAGCGCTCACACGAATTCCTTTCAAAACAAAAACGCCCCGCGACAGGCGGGGCGCAGAAAGCTCAGGGGCGCAGCCCCTGGGCCAGATTTTCGATTGCGATGCGGCGAAGATTCACCGATGTCCTGCCGCGTTTACTTGCGCAGGCCGAGACGATCGATCAGGGTCTTGTAGCCTTCGAGGTTGGTGCGCTTGAGGTAATCCAGCAGCTTGCGGCGGCGGCTCACCATTTTCAGCAGGCCGCGACGCGAGTGATGGTCCTTCATGTTGGCCTTGAAATGGTTGGTGAGGTCGTTGATGCGAGCGGTGAGCAGGGCGACCTGAACTTCCGGGGAGCCGGTGTCGGCGGCGGCGCGCTGATAGTCCTGGACGATCTGCGCTTTTTGCGTGGTGGTGACAGCCATGGTGTACTCCTTATTAATCGCGTGGCCTGCGGCTGGGCGGGACACGTTCGGGGAAAACGCGCATTTTAAGCTGAAACCCGTCGCCGGCTCAAGTCCGGCGTCAGGCCATTGCCGAACCGGGGTGAAGGCGGCTCTTGCTGATTGATCTCGCCTCCGCACTGGCCATTCATCGCCCGGAAACCGAGTTGTGGCAGGCAATCCGGGCATGGCCTGTGCTAAAATTGCGTCCCCCTGCAGGCCTTGCGTTTCAGGGTTTCATCCGTCCCGCGCCCCTTGTGGAGCGGGGTAGGACGTGGTCGTCGGGCCGATCGATCGGCGACAACCGCGCTCTATCTATCCGGTGGGTTTAACTTACCGCCCCCAAATTTCGCATTGGTGGGGGGGCTTGGTTTTGAGTAGGGTACGCCATGAGCGATCTCGCCGAATCCAGCGCCTTGTCGCTAACGACGCCGCAACTGCCGGTGTCCTGGTATTTCGATCCTGTCATTTACGAGCTCGAACTGAAGCATCTGTTCAAGCACGGCCCGGGCTATGCCGGCCACGAGCTGATGGTGCCCGAGGCGGGCGACTATCACGCCCTCGAGATCTTCGACGGCGCCAAGATGCTGGTCAACAATGGCGAGGATGTGCAGATGCTGTCGAACGTCTGTCGCCATCGCCAGGCCATCATGCTCAAGGGGCGCGGCAAGCTCGCCAGCGACCACATCGTCTGCCCGATCCATCGCTGGACCTATGACAACCAGGGCACGCTCAAGGGCGCTCCCGAGTTTCCCGGCAATCCCTGCCTCAATCTCGGACGCACCGGCCTGCAGCGCTGGCAGGGGCTGCTGTTCGCCGGCGAGCGCGACGTCAATGTTGACCTCGCGGGGATGAAGGCGGCATCGGACCTCGATTTTTCCGGCTTCATGCTCGATCACGTCGAGGTCACGCATTACGCCTGCAACTGGAAGACCTTCATCGAGGTGTACCTCGAGGACTACCACGTCGCGCCTGCGCATCCGGGCCTCGGCAACTTCGTCACCTGCGACGACTTGAAGTGGGAGTATGGCGACTGGTGGTCGGTGCAGACCGTCGGTGTCAACCGCGGGCTGTCGCGGGCCGGTTCGCCGGTCTACCAGAAATGGCAGGAGCAGCTGCTGGCCTACCGCCAGGGCAAGGTGCCGGCGCATGGTTCGATCTGGCTGACCTATTACCCCGGCCTGATGGTCGAATGGTATCCGCACGTGCTGGTGGTGTCGTCGATCATCCCCACCGGCATCGCGTCGTGCAAGAACGTCGTCGAGTTCTACTACCCGGAAGACATCGTGCTGTTCGAGCGTGCCTTCATCGATGCCGAGCAGGCCGCCTATCGCGAGACCGCGGTCGAGGACGACGACATCTGCATGCGCATGCAGGAGGGCAGGCAGGCGCTGTACCAGCAGGGAATCTCGGAAACCGGCCCCTATCAGTCGCCGATGGAAGACGGCATGATGCACTTCCATAGCTTCCTGCGGCGTGAAATAGAACCGCACCTGAAATGAGCCCTTGCGTCTTCATCGACGGGCGGCCCGCACCGCCCGTTTTTTTTGTTCAGCTGCGATGAAATCCGGCTGGATGGTCGTCGCCGCGATCCTGTTCGCGCTCATGGGGGTGCTGGTCAAGCAGGCATCCGGCGACTTTTCCAGCGCCGAGCTGGTGTTCTACCGTTCGGCGTTCGGCCTGGCCGCGATCTGGGGGGTAATCGCCTGGCGCAGCGGCCGACTGTTCTCGCCGCTGGCGACCAATCACGGCGCCACGCATTTCTGGCGTGGACTTTCCGGGTTCAGCGCGCTGGTGCTGTTCTTCTACGCCATCGGCCGGCTGCCGCTGGCGACCGCGGTAACCCTCAACTACACGGCGCCGCTGTTTCTTGCCGTGCTGTCCGTGTGGTGGCTGCGCGAGCGCCACGGCCGCGGACTGGTCGCGGCGGTGATCCTCGGATTTCTCGGCATCGTCCTGCTGCTGCGGCCGCAGGTGCAGCAGCAGGCGTGGGTCCCTGCGCTGGCCGGGCTGGTGTCGGGGATGCTGGCGGCGGTGGCCTACGTCAACGTCAAGCAACTCGGCCGGCTGGGCGAGCCTGAATGGCGTGTGGTTTTCTATTTCACCCTGCTGGCGACGGTGGGCGGCGGCGCCTGGATGCTCGTCGCTGGATTCCATCAGCCCGCTGCGGATGACTGGCTGATCCTGGTCGGGATCGGGGTCACCGCCACCCTGGCGCAACTGGCACTGACGCGCGCCTACCACCGCGGGCGCACGCTGACGGTGGGGGCGCTGGCCTATACCACGGTGGGTTTCTCGGCGATTTACGGCGTCGTCCTGTTCGGCGAGCGTCTGCCGTGGATGGCGTGGCTGGGGATGGCGCTGGTAGTCGCAGCAGGCGTGCTGGCGGTACGCGTATCGAACCCGCCACGGCCGGATTCGCTATAGTGAACGGGTAACCTAGAGGAGAAAAGCATGATCAGTCTGGACGTCAAGAACAATCAGGTCGGGGTCACCGTGATGGGACAGTTCACCCTCGACGACTACAAGGAATTCGAGGAAGCGGTGACCTACGGAGTCAAGTTCCAGGGCAAGGTCAACCTGCTCTTCGACCTGCGCGACATGCTGTCCTTCAGCGTCGACGTGGCATGGGAGGAACTGAAGTTCTCGCGCGAACACAAGAACGATTTCGGCCGCATCGCCATCCTCACCGGCGACCAGTGGGTCGCCTGGAGCATGTGGATCAACCGCATGTTCATGTCAGCCGACATCCGCCTGTTCGATGATCTCGATATGGCGCAGGCCTGGGTCAGCGGCGGCGATCTGCCGGTGGCGGCCGGATGATCGCGCGCCCGGCTGGGCGCTGTTGGCGTACCTGAGGTCTATGACGCATGGGCAGGTCGTCGTCGATGCTCTTGCTCATCGGCAACTCGGCTGCAGCGGCCTGAAAATTTCGCTGTTGCGGTAATACGCCGCACTGGCATTGTCGTCCCAGCCGGGTACGCCGAGTAGCGGCAAAGGTGGCAACTGGCGCGGACTGTCGAGACCGGCGAGCGCTGCAACGGCGCTGCGTTCCGCCGCCTCCAGGTCGAGACCCGCCGACTGCAGCAGCAGGCACTTGCCGGTCATCGAAGGATAGGGTGTCAGGACTTTTTCGAGTAGGGCATGGCCCACGACGACAAAACGCATGCCGCTGTCGACCTCGTCGCGCCTGTCCCAGAACAGTTGCTCCCACTCGCGCCGGCGCAGTGCCAAAGCCAGGTCGTCCGCCAGGCTGGCGACCCAGATCCCGCTTTCATCCAGCACCGTCAGCGCGTCGCGCCGGCGGCCGCGCTGCGTGCCCGGTTCGGCGGCGATGGCAGCGACATGGCGCTCGTTGAGGGCGGCCTTGAAGCGCGGAAAGCGCAGCCAGACCAGCGCGTTCATCAGGTCATGGGCATTTTCGGCACGCGTCGGCACGCAGCCGCTGAGCAGGATGCCAGTTTCGTAGTCACGCGCCGACAGACGTGAATCGGGTGTGACGAAACGCAGCGGCTTGCCATGCGCGTTGACGATGCCGAGCCAGTCTGCCGCAGCGCTCAATGCGGCGACCGCGGGAAAACCCCGCTCGAGGGCAAGCGATTCGATCAGTGTCCGGTAGGGGTCGAAAGCCGGGTGTTGCAGCTTCAATTCAGCGACTCGGCGAGTGCCTGACGGTATTTCACGCTTAGGGGATGCGTCGTGCCGAGGAGGTTGAACAGGGCCAACAGGCTGCGTCGACCGATGTCCTGACGAAAGCCGCGATCCTGTCTGACGATGGCCAGCAGTTCGTTCATCGCGGCATCGAAATCATCGGCAGCCAATAGCACGGCAGCCAGTTGGTAACGCGCTTCGGCATAGCCGGGCTGGTTGGTTAGGCGCTGTTCCAGTTCTGCGCGGGGGGGCGCAGTGCGTGCCGCTTCCGCCAGGCTCAGATGCGCATGCAGGTGGGCGATTTCCTGATCGGTGCGGGCCTCGGCCGGCAGGCTGTCGAGCAGGCGCAATGCCTGTTCGCCGTCGCCCGAGGCCCAGAGGATTTTCGCCAGGTCGCGTGGAATCGCCAGGTTGTCGGGATCGGCCATGGCGGCGCCGGCGAGCAGCCGTCGTGCCTGCTGCAGTTCGCCGGCCTGCCAGGCCGCCACGCCCTGGGCATGGACACGGTCGGCGTCCTGGGCGATGAAGCGGTTGAGCACCTCGCGGAAGCTGCTGTCGGGGTCGGCGCCGTGGATGGTGTGGACGACTTCACCGCGGCGGAAGAACTTCACCGTCGGCACCGAGTTGACGCCGAAGCGGTGCGCCAGCGCCGGCAGTTCCTCGGCGTTCAGCATGACCAGCAGGAACTTGCCGCCGTATTCGGCGGCGAGTTTGACCAGGCGCGGCATGAGGATGAAGCAGGGTCCGGCCTTGGGGGTCCAGAAATGCACCAGGACCGGACCCTTGTGTGAGTTTTCCAGAACCAGGCGGTTGAAATTGTCGGCCGTGGCGTCGAATACGTAGGGTGAAAGGGTCATGGGTCAGGACTGCAACGAAAGGGCGAAGGCGTCGGTGGCCGCGACCAGCGCCCGGCTGATGCCCGGCTCGAAGGCGGAGTGGCCTGCGTCGTCGACGATGACGTAGCGGGCCTCCGGCCAGGCGCGTGCCAGTTCGTCTGCGCTGACGATCGGGCAGACCGCGTCGTAACGACCCTGGACGATGGTGCAGGGCAGGTGGCGGATGCGCGGCAGCTGGTCGAGCAGACTGTTGTCGGGCAGGAAGATGTGGTTGACGAAATAATGCGCCTCGATACGCGCCAGCGACAGCGCGGTGTGATCGCTGCAGAACGCCGATACCAGTGGCGGATTGGGAAGCAGGGTCGAGCAGCTTGCCTCGAACGCTGCCCAGACGCGTGCGGCCGGCAGGTGGACCTGCGGGTCAGGATCGATCAGGCGGCGGTGATAGGCGGCCAGCAGGTCGTCGCGCTCGTCGGCCGCAATGAACTCGGCCAGCTCGCGCTGGGCTTCGGGAAAGAAGGCGCGGATGCCATAGAGAAACCAGTCGATCTCACTGGATCGGCAGAGAAAGATGCCGCGCAGCACGAAGCCCAGGCAGCGCCCGGGATGCGCCTCGCCATAGGCCAGTGCCAGAGTCGAGCCCCACGAACCGCCGAAGACGAGCCAGCGATCGATGCCGAGTGCAACGCGCAGCCGCTCCATGTCGTCGATCAGGTCCGGCGTGGTGTTGTCCTCGAGTTCTCCATGTGGCGTGGACTGCCCGCTGCCGCGCTGGTCGAACAGCACGATGCGGTAGCGCGCCGGGTCGAAGAAGCGCCGCTGCAGCGGTGAGGTGCCGGAGCCGGGGCCGCCGTGTATGAAGACGACCGGGATGCCCGCCGGGTTGCCCGAGGCCTCCCAGTAGATGCGGTGCACGCTCGAGGTGTCGAGCCAGCCCTGGGCATGGGGCTCGATCGGCGGGTAGAGAAATGAATTTTCTGCCATGAACGGTTCGTTGTGTCAGGGGTTTCGCATAATATCGCTGACACCGGAACCCAGTTCAAATCGATGACTACGCCATTCAGATACGCCCACGCCACCCACCCCGACTGGACCGATGCCGCCGAGGCCTGCATGGCGCAGCTGGGGGCGATTCCCGCCGCGGCGACATTGGGATTTCTCTACCTTTCCGACGATTTCGCAGCCGAGGCCGATGCCATTCTGGCGTTTTTCAAAAGCTCGACCGGGGTGCCGCACTGGGTCGGTACCGTTGGAGTCGGAGTGTGCGCTACCGGGGTGGAGTATCTCGAGCAGCCGGCGATGGCGGTGATGCTGGGCGAATTCGATGCGAAGGATTTCAGCATCCTGCCGACCCAGAAAACGCCGCAGGATATCGCCACCCATGACTTCGACGCAGGCTATTTTGCCGTGGTGCATGGTGATCCACGCAACGACAAGATCCAGGAGCTGATCACGGCGCTGAGCGCGCGCATCAGCAGCGGCTTCGTCGTCGGCGGGCTGTCGAGCGCACGCGGCGAGATGCCGCAAATCGCCGACGGCATCACCGCAGGCGGCCTCTCGGGCGTGGTGTTCAGCGAGCGGGTGCGCCTGGCGACCAGGCTCAGCCAGGGCGTATCCCCGCTGGGCCCGCGTCATCAGATCACCATGGCGAACAAGAACGTCGTCGGCAATCTCGATCACCGTCCCGCGCTCGAGGTCATGAAGGAGGAGATCGGCGAGGTGCTGGCGCGAGACCTGCAACGCGCCGCGGGCTATATCTTCGTCGGACTGCCGGTGCGCGGCTCGGACACCGGCGACTATCTGGTGCGCAACATACTCGGCGTCGATCCGCAGAACGACCTGGTGGCGATCGGCGAGTACGTCGAAACCGGTGACGAACTGCTGTTCTGCCGGCGCGACCAGGAAAGCGCCGAGCAGGACCTGCAACGCATGCTGGTTGCGGTGCGGCAACAGCTGGGGGCGCCGATCCGGGGCGCCGTGTATTATTCCTGCCTGGGCCGGGGGCAGCACATGTTCGGCGCGCCGCATCGCGAACTGGGTCTGATCCAAGAGACGCTGGGCGAGGTGCCGCTGGTCGGGTTTTTCGCCAACGGGGAAATCTCGCATGACCGTCTGTATGGCTATACGGGAGTTTTGACCCTGTTCGGCTGATTGTGGAACAAGGTATTCATTTCAAGCGGGAGATACAGCATGACCATCCATGCCATGAAGGAAGAGGAAGTTCGCCTGTTGCGCGACGAGATCGAGTTGCTGATGGGCGAACGCCGCCAGCTGCTGCAGGTCGCCGGTGCGGCAGCCGTGTTCGTGGCGAATCTCGATACCGAGAGCCTGCCCGACGAGGCCGGTACCATCGATGCGGCTGAAATGTTGGCGGAGCAGTTGAACGGATTGACCGAAGAAACGCTCAAGGACGCGCTGGAGTCGGTACAGGCCGAACTCGACCCGATGCAGTAGCCACTTCCCTGACTCACCCTTCGTCCACAGGCTGCCTGCCTTGGCGATACCGAAGCTTCCCAGCGCGGTCGATGTCGGTCGTTTTCTGCTGATCGCCGGCCTGACCGCGCTGTTCTACGCGCTGGCCGCAAGGCTGAGTCTGTTTCTTTCCCTTTATGTCGACGATGTCGTTGCCGCGATCTGGCTGGCTGCCGGGATCGGCGCCGCGGCCGGCCTGCGCTTTGGCTATGCCGGCGTGCTCGGGGTGTTCATCGGTTCTTTCGTCGTCGTCAGCAGCCAGTTGCTGCCGCCTGAAGGTGCCCTGAGGATCGCAGCCGGTGCGGCAGTCGGCGCCTGGATCATCGGCTTTCTGCCGCGTTATCTGCAACCCTTCAATTCGACCCTGGACTATGTCGCCAGCGTCGGCAAGTTTGCGCTGATCGCGGCGCCGCTGGGCTGCGCGGCGAGCGCATTGGTCGGCGTTGCCAGCCTGTATTTCTTTCATGATCTGTCCGGCGAACTGGTCCCGCGCGCATTGTGGGTCTGGTGGCTGGGTGATCTGCTCGGCGTGTTCCTGATCGCGCCGCTGCTGCTCACCAGCACGCAGAGCGAATTGCTGCCGCGCAACCAGGCCGCCCGCACCGAAGGTTTGGTGATGCTGCTGGGCATGCTGTCGCTGACCCTGCTGATGATGCACTACGCCCGGCCGCTGCGTCCGGCCGAACTGGTCATCTTCGTCCTGCTGCCCTTCGTACTGTGGTCGGCACTGCGTTTTTCCGCCACGGTGACGAGCCTGACGATTTTCCTGTCGGGCGTGATCGTGCTGGCCGTGGTGGTTATCACCGAAGGTGGCATCGACCAGATCATCGCCAGCCGCGATGTCCTGGCGCTGCAGGTCAGCCTCATCACCCTGGCTCTCGGCGGCCTGTTCGTCTCGGCCGCGCTGACCGAACGGCGCTACTCCGAAATGCGGCTGGACGTGCTGGCCAACCATGACCCGCTGACCGGCTTGCCCAACCGCGCCTATTTCCAGGATTTTCTCGGCCATACCCTGGCGCGGGCGCAGCGCGAGCGCTACCAGGTTTCGTTGCTGTTCATCGACCTCGACCGCTTCAAGAACATTAACGATTCGCAGGGGCATGAAGTCGGCGACCAGGTGTTGCGCATCGTCGCCAGCCGCCTCGACGAGCAGTTGCGCGCCGACGATTTCGTCGCGCGTCTGGGGGGCGACGAATTTGCCGTCATCCTGATCCACCCGCCGACCCCGCGCGCGGCGAGCCGGGTGGCGCAGAAGCTGTCTCTGGCCTTGTCCGAGCCGTTCAAGCTCAAGCAGCGGCGCTATGCCATCGGCGCCAGCATCGGCATCAGTGTTTTCCCGGACGACGGCGAGGATGCCAATACCCTGCTGCGGCAGGCCGATCTGGCGATGTATCAGGCCAAGCAGCGCAGGAGCGGCTTCGAATATTTCAACGACGGCATGAATGCCGCGGCGCAGCAGCAGCTGACGCTGGAAAGCGGCCTGCGCCAGGCGCTGGATCGCGGTGAACTGGCGCTGCTGTACCAGCCTAAGGTCGATCTCGACAGCGGTCGGGTGGTGGGCCTCGAAGCGTTGATTCGCTGGCTGACCCGTTCCGGCAATATCGTCGGACCCGACCATTTCATTCCGGTGGCGGAAGAAACCGGCTTGATCGTGCCGATCGGACGCTGGGTGGTGCGCACCGCCTGCACGCAGTGGATCGAATGGAGCCAGGCGGGGCTCGAGCCTCCGGCGATCGCGGTCAATCTCTCGCCGCGGCAGTTTTCCGATGCGCGGCTGATCGACGACATCGAGGCGGTGCTGGAGGAAACCGGCATGCCCGCCGAGTACCTGCAACTGGAAATCACCGAGAGTGCGGCGATGGAGAACCCCGCACGTACCTTCGAGATGCTCGACGCCCTGCGCGAACGCGGACTGCATGTCTACATCGACGATTTCGGCACCGGTCATTCCAATCTCGGCCAGCTCAAGCGCATGCCGATCGACGCCGTGAAAATCGACAAGAGCTTCATCAAGGATGTGCTGAGCGACAAGGACGACGCAGAAATCGCCGATGCCATCATCCGGCTGTCACATGCGCTCAATATCCGGGTCGTTGCCGAAGGTGTGGAAACCCCAGAGCAGGTCGCCTTTCTCAGGGATCATCAGTGTGACGAGATCCAGGGCTACGTGATCGCCAAACCCCTGCCGCCCGACAAGGTCAGCGTGCTGTTTGCGCAGACCTTCGACTTCGCCTGACGCCGTACAGGCTGCTCAGTTTTTCCCCATGCGCGCGTAATACGCCGCCAGTTTGCGGATTTCTTCCATCGTCAGCCGCTCGGCGAACTGGCGCATGCCCTGGTTGGCGTCGGTGATGCGGCGGCCGTCCCGATAGTCCTGCATGGTGCGCACGAAGCTGTCGACGCTCTGCCCGGCGAGTGCCGGGGTTTCGTTGACGCCGCCCTGACCTGCGGCGCCGTGGCACGAGGCGCAGGGGGTGAGCAGGCGTGCCGGGTCGCCGCGGCGGGCGAGGTGATCGGCACGCGCGTGCGCGGTCTTGTCCAGCCTGGGCGCGGGTGCGGCCTTCGCCGGTAGGCTGGCGTAATAGGCAGCGAGGTCGGCCATGTCCTGGCGGCTCATGCCCTTGACCGCGACCGTCATCAGCGTGGCGCGCGGGTTCTCGTGGCGGCCGCCGGTCTGGTAGTCGAGCAGGCTCTTGTAGGTATAGGCGGCGCGCTGGCCGGCGAGGCTGGCCCAGTTCTGCGTCGGCGCCACGCCGGCGTCGCCGTGGCAGGACGCGCACATCAGGCTCTGGTTGAGTTCCTTGCCGCGCTTTACGTCGCCGCGCGGCATGGACGCCAGCGTGCTGCGCACGTCGGCGACGCTGGGTGTGCGTGGCGTTGGTTGCACCGAACTGGCCAAAGTCGGGTAGGGTGCACCCAAGGCGAGGACAAGGGTGGCAAGAAGCGGGAAGCGGCTCATGCGAAGCAATCCTCGGTGAAGGTTTTCAGCCAGGCCTGCTGATAGGCGGCAGCGAGGCGAATCTTGGCCGGCGAGGCATCGATGGGCAGATAGCGCTCGCCGGGGACGCGCGCGATTTTGCCGTCCTTGAGGCGGAACACGTCGGCGACGAAGAGGCCGTAGTCGGAGCCCGCCAGCGCGTAGCAGGTGTTCGACCACACCGGCTCGCCGGGCGCGCGGCCAGCCAACTGGTCGACGATGGCGCGCGCGGTGACCTTGGCCTGGTTGTTGGCGGAAAAGCCGGATTTCGGCATGGCGTCTGCGATGCTGGCGTCACCGATGACAAAGACATTCTTGTGCACGCTCGACTCGAAGCTGCGGCGGTCCACCGGGCACCAGCCGCTGGCGTCGGTCAGTCCCATGTCGAAGGCGAGCTTGCCGGCCTTCATCGGCGGGATGATGTTGAGCACGTCGGCCTTCACCGCACCCTGTTTCGTCTTGACGGTGAGGGTGCGGGCGTCGATCCTTTCCGTGGCGCCGCCGTCCATGGCGCGCACCCATTCGATCGGCGACGGCTTGCCGCTGTTCTTCACCCCGGCCGGCATGTCGCTCAGATAACTATCCGGAATGTCGTAGCCATAGAGCCGATGCCAGCCGAGCTGCATGGTGGCGTCGGTGACGAAGCTGTCCTTGGGATCGAGGATCAGCACCTTGCCGGTCGGGTTGTGGCGGCGCATCCACTCGGTCACCAGCGCGGCGCGCTCGTAGGGGCCGGGGGGGCAGCGATAGGGGTTGGGCGGCGCGACGATGACGAAGCTGCCGCCGGGGCGCATCGCCCGCAACTGCTTCGTCAGCAGCGCGGTCTGCGTGCCGGGAATCCAGCCCGATGGCGCGCGGGTCTCCGCCACCACGGCGCTGTAGCCGGGAATCGCCTGGTACTGCAGGCTGATGCCGGGGCTGACGATGAGCTTGTCGTAGGCGATGCTCTGGCGGCCGGCGGTGCGTACCTGCTTTTTAGCGGGATCGAAGCCGACCACGGTGTCGAACACGAACTCGACGCCGTATTTCGATTTCAGTGCGTCGTAGGAGACGACGAGATCGTCCATCGACACGTGCCCGGTCAGCACCTCGCTCGAGCCGTAGGGGCGGATGTAGCTGCGGTTGGCCTCGATGACCGTCACCCGGAGTGCAGGGTTATAGAGCTTGAGATACTTGGCGGCGGTGGCGCCGCCGACACCGCCGCCGATGATGACGACATGGCCTGTCCCCGAGGCGGCGCGCGCGGGTAGGGCGGCGACAAGCGCGAGGCCCGCGCCGGCTTTGAGAAAATCGCGACGATTCAGCATGGTTATTCCCTATTCGACGTTGGCGAAATACTTCGCCATGGCGCGGATTTCGATGTCGCTGAAGCCGTTGGCCACATGGCCCATCAGCGTGGCGGGACGCTTGCCGGAGCGGAAGTCCTGCATGGCGCGGACGAACTCCTTCTCCGACAGGGCGGCCAGCGGCATGAATTCGACGACGTCGAGCTTGCCGTGGGTGCCGTGGCAGGCGGCGCAGGTCGCGGCCATTGCCTCGCCCGTGGGGTCGGCGGCATGCACGGGATTGAAGGCAGCCGTCAGTGCCGCGAATGCAAAGATCGAGATTTTCATCAGCGTGCCCATACGTAAAAACCAATGGCGAAGTACTGCAGGATCCAGATCACCAGCAGAGCGATGCTGAGATTGCCCAGCCGGGTCAGCGCCGGCGACGGCGTGTAAACGCCTTTCGTCTGCCCTGCCTTCCACGCCACCGTCAGCAGATAGCCCAGCACTACCCCACCCAGCATGGCGAAGGTGATGAAGAACAGCGCGGTGCTGTACCAGTCGAGGTTGAGCTTGTAGTCGAGCGCGTCGTAGCCATGGCTGCCCAGCAGGGTAATGAAGCGCAGCGCCTCGCGCGCGCTGGCGACCACGATCAGCGCCGCCGCACCGATGCCGAACGGCGCGTAGCCCCACAGGCCCTGGTCGAGTTTGTCGCCCAGAAGGCGCGGGAAGAAAGCTGCGACCAGCAAGGCAATGGCACTGGCCCAGACCCAGCCCGAACTGGCGAACCACGCCATCTTCTCCGGCAGGGTCGCGAGCCACAGCGCACCGCTCGCCACCGCCACGACGCCGCCGGCAAGCATCAATTTGTGCGCGAGCGGCAGCAGCCAGGCGATGTATCCAGCGTCTTCCTGCTTGCGCCCCATCAGGTAGCGGCGATAGGCGAACAGCCAGGCCGCGACCACCGCCACCGACAGCAGGATGAAGAAGGCGAAGCGCGTGACGCTGTAGCCGTGCAGCGTCTGGCCGCCGGGATCGATCTCGCCGTTGGGCGCGTACCAGCTCATCCACTGCTCGGGCAGCAGCATCTGGTACGAGAGCACGTGCATGATCCAGCCGACCACCAGAATCAGCACCAGTGAGAGCACCATCTGCCACGCGCTGCGCGTCGGCTGCCTGACGAGATCATGGTTGCGGTAATAGAAGGCATACATCGCCAGGTAGGCCATGATGAGGATGACGATGAAGCCGATCACCCAGCGCGCCGACAGCACGTTGGAGGTATACCAGAACGGGTCGTAGATCACCTGCACGAACAGCAGCGGCGCGACGCCGAGGACGATGGCGACCGATACCGCGACCTTGGCGGTGGTCAGCATGGCGGCGGCGAGGCGGCGCCAGTGGGCGTCGCGGCTGAAGGCACCGTACAGGGTGAGTGCCGAGGCGCCGAGCATCACCTGGACGGCGGCGATGTGCAGCGCCCAGGTCAGCACCCCCAGCACCAGGAAGATGATCGGGTGGGATGGTACGCCGGCGGGGTCGCGCAGCGCATAGAGCATGGCGGCATCCATGGCTTACTCCTTCTCGGGTGCGGCGGCGGTGCGCACCACGGGTTGCGGGGACGGGTTGAGCGAGACGATGAAGCGCGCCAAGGCATAGGCCTCGTCGTCGTTCAGCGGAATGTGCGGCATGTAGATCGTGTTGCCGGTGCCGAGCGCGCCCTGCAGATAGGTCTTCACCATCGCCACGTCGGTGTTGCCGCCGAAGTAGTTGGCCAGCGGCCGCATGCCGGTGGACGACAGCGAGTGACAGTTGGAGCAGGTGGTGAGCGCGAGGCTGCGGCCGGCTTGCAGTGCGTTGTGCGGATTCACGCTGCGCAGCCGGTCGGGCACGAATACCTTGGTCTGCAGGAAGCCCTTCTTCTCGAGCAACGGGATTTCCGACTTGATGTCGAGCCCCGGTACGTCGCGCGCGATCACCTGGTTGGAGTACACGTACTGCCCGGCGACATACGGCTTGCGCAGCGATTCGCGCGCGACTTCCTCCGGCCACAGGCCGAACACCAGCACCGCCACCGTCATGCCCATCGCGATCGAGGGCGTAAGCAGGCGCGGCTGCAGCCAGGTCGCGGCGAACCAGGCGAAGATGCCGGCAAGCGTGGCGATCAGCGACATGCCGAACCAATCCGGCAGGCGGTTCTCGAAGATCACCTGCGCGGTATCAGGCAGGGTGTTCATGTACCACTGGAACATCAGGCCACCGGCGACGGTGGACACCATGCCGAGCAGCGCCAGCTTGCGGGTGATTTCCTGCTTGAATGCGGCGTCCTTGATCGCGCCGGCCACCACGCCGCCGACCACCGCCGTCATGGTGAACATGAAGGCGGTGCGCATCGCCAGCTGGGCGAAGGTGTTGGAGCCGTAGAAGCCGTTGAGATAGCCGCCGTCGGTGAACCACTCCGGCTGGCCCGGCCACATCATGAACGACAGGATGCCGATGATGATGAGCATGGTGCCGTAGGAGGCGAGACCGAAAATGATCGAGATGCGCAGGTGGGTGGCGCGGTCGACCTTACCCACCAGGTAGATGATCATGTAGACGCCGACCACCTCGATGACGAAGAACACCCATTCGGTCGCCCACTTCCACACGAAGCTGTGGATCAGCGCCGAGATCCCGCGCGGGCTTGCCACCGTGGTCGAATACCAGATGCCCGGGCCGGTGATCGATCCGAGGACATAACTGAAAATCAGTAGGAACAGGCCGTACTTCTTGATGAAGTCGAGCAGCTCCGGCTGGTTGCGTCGGTACGACACCGTTGCCAGGTAGGCGAAGAACAGCGCCGCGCCGACGGCCGTGTGTGAGAACAGCACATGGATCGTGGCGATCAGGCCGACGATCCAGCCGCTGCCGACGCCGGGCTCGTACCACATGGGATAAAGGCCGATGTATTCCATCCTGGCTCCGTGTGTCTAGGGAATGATTGGGCTCAATCGCCGAACTGCGTGGTTTCGCGTTCCACCGGCAGGCCATGCTGGCTCCAGGCCTCGAAGCCACCATGGATCGAACGCACCCGGGTGTAGCCCATGCGCTTCAGGTTCAGGGCCGCCAGCGCGGCGCGTCCACTGGTCTTGCAGCAGATCAGGATGTCGCAGTCGCGCTGCGCCAGTTGGTGGTGCTCGCCGATCTTGAATTCCAGCACGCCGCGCGGGATGTTCACCGCGCCGGGCAGGCGTCCGCCTTCGAATTCGCTGGTTTCACGAACGTCCAGCACATGCGCCGTGGCCATTGCCGCCCAGGCGGCGGCGGGCTCGATTTCGATGATCTGCGACTTGGCCTCGGCGACCAGGTCCATGGGGGTCATGCTCATTGAGTGCTCCAGTATTTTCAAGCAAGCCGGCGGAAACAGACTGCCGACCCGTAGGTCTTAGAGCACGATCAATGCCAAATTCTTGATTGTTGGGCGATCTTGTGAAAGAAGAAATAAAAACAATGAGTTGAGTATTTATGCGAGGTGGTGGGTGATAGAGGTGGACGGGATGACATGCCATAAATGGCACGTAGAACAGGATGGTTGCCAAAATTGACAGCCAGCTGCGGGTTGCGAAACGGTGACAAGGAATGGATCGAGACTCTTGGAATGGCGAAAAAAAGCCCGCCCCTAACGGGGCGGGCCTATACGGAACTGCTTACAGCGACTTCTGGCAGAAGTACCAGTCGGTGCACTCGTAGCCTTCGTTCAGGCGTTTCTCGGCGGCATCGACATCCTGTGGCGTCGGAACGATGACCTTGTCACCCGGCTGCCAGCCTGCCGGCGTGGCGACCTTGTTCTTGTCCGAGGTCTGCAAGGCGGTTACCAAGCGCAGGAACTCGGGAATAGAACGGCCGTTCGTCATCGGGTAGTAGACCATGGCCCGCAGGATGCCCTTGTCGTCGATGATGAAGGTGGCACGAACCGCTGAGGTGTCGGCTGCACCCGGGTGGATCATGCCGTAGTCGTTGGCGACTTTCATCGACAGGTCTTCGATGATGGGAAAGGGAATCTCCACACCGAACTTCTCCTTGATGTTGCGCACCCAGGCGACGTGCGAGTAATAGCTGTCGATCGACAGGCCGAGCAGATCGCAGTTGAGTTTCTGGAACTCGGGGTGGTGCTTGGCAAAGGCTATGAACTCGGTGGTGCAGACGGGGGTGAAGTCGGCCGGGTGGGAGAACAGCACGAGCCAGCGGCCCTTATAGTCGGACAGCTTCTTCATGCCGTGGGTGGTCTTGGCCTCGAAGTCGGGAGCCGGCGCATTGATCTGGGGAAGGGAGCGGCAGGGTGTAGATTCGGACATGGTCATTTCCTTTCGTTGTGTTGAGTGGTTAATTAGCGTTTGCTAATGACTGGTACTTTACGACCATGGACTGGCTGTGTGAAATAGATTGTCACGATTCATCTGATTGACATGCTCAATGGGGTGCGGGCCACCCTGAATTAATCGTTGCGCATTTGGCTGGGGCTATCGTTGATCCATTGCATCTGCGTGAAAACAGGCATGCGTATCGCCGCCACGATTTCGCATGTGCTCGCCCAGTTGGGAAAACTGCTCGAACAGGTCTGCGCGCAGAGACTCGTCTGCCACTGTTTCTTCGAGCGCCAGCTTCATGCACAGCAGCCACTGGTCGCGTTCCTCCGGCCCGATCGCGTAGGGGAAGTGCCGTCGCCGCAGCATCGGATGGCCATGCTTTTCGATATAGCGCTGAGGCCCGCCCATCCAGCCGGACAAAAAGTCGAACAGCTTGTTGGCGGATTCCGTCAGGTCGGCCGGATGGATCTTGCGTGCGGCATAGGCTTCAGGCAGCTCGTCCATCAGTTCGTAGAAGCGGTCGACCAGTTTGCGAATCGCGGCGTCGCCGCCGATGTGCGTGTAGGGAGAGAGAAGGTTTTGCGGATTGGCCTGCATGGAATCACCTCAAAAATTTCGATATCCGGAGAACGCTGGCAGGCACGCCTGCCAGCCGACCAAGCTCACCGGGTCTTGCGGTAGGGGCGCAGGTATTGCCACTCGAAGAAGCGCTTGGCCCAGTGCATCAAGCGGCAGGGCGGCAGCATCAGCGCGCGCTTTTCGTCGCGATAAACCAGGATGCCGCGGTCGAGGGTGTCGACGATGCAGATGAGCTCGACCTTGAAGCGCGCCACGGGCGGCTTGCCCTGCAGCGCCAGCAGCAGATTCTCGGCGGCAGCCTTGGCCTGCAGGTCGGCGATGTGTGCCTGCTTGGGCAGCCAGTCGGGTCCCGGATAGCTGCCGGAGTCGCCGGCAACATAGACCTTGTCTGCACCGGCTACCTGGCAATGCGCATCGGCCTTGAAAAAGCCGCCGTCGGAGAGGGGCAGGCCGGCTTCACTGGCCCAGGTGGGGCCGCTCATGCCCGGCATGAACAGGATCAGATTGGCGGGTAGGTCGCCACCTTCGGTCTTGATCCGGTCGGCCTCGAAGCCGGTCGGCTTGTGGCCCAGATGGGTGGCGATATCGCGCTTCTGCATCTCGCGCAGCAGGCCGGCGACCGCCTTGTCGCCGAGGCGCTTGCCCGGTTGTGTGGCGGCATTGAAGAACACCAGCTTGAAGCGCTCCCGCCGGCCCTGTTTGCGCAGCAGGGTGTCGATGCCGAACAGCAGCTCGAACATCGGACCGCCGCGCATCGCGCCCTGTTCCTTGGGGTTGGTGCCGAAGCCGAAAGCGATCGTGCCGCCGCTCATGCTGGCCAGCCGCTCGCGTATCGCCTCGGCCGCAGTCGCGCCCTCGCAGATCGTCAGCGCATGCTCGATGCCCGGCAATGTCTTGAGGAAGCGTCCGCCGCTGGCGATCAGCAACGCGTCATTGGCGAGCGTGCCGTTGTCGGTGAGCACGGTGCGGCCGCCGTCGGCGAGGCCGGTGACGCGGCCGGGGTGGAAGGCGGCATCGTGTTCGGTGAGAAAGCCCGACACGTCGATATTCAGGTCGGCCCCACGACGCAAGCCGGCAGGCACCCAGATCAGGCTGGGGTAATACGTCAGTTCGGCCTTGGGTGCGACGAGGGTGATCCGGACATCGTGATCGCGCCGGCGCAGTTCGCGCACGGCGGTCAGGGCGGCGAATCCGGATCCGAGAATGACGATATGCGGCGCACTCATGCTTAACTCCTGGCGAAAATGAAAGATCAGCTGCCGGCCTTGGCGAGCGCGGCGGCGATGCTGGCGTCGAGTCGCGCGGCAGACTGCTTGAGCACGTCGGCGACTCCGGGTTCCATCATACCGGCCAGGGCGGCGGTGTTCATGCGCGAGACCACGACGCGGCCGTCATCCATTCCGTAGATCGACACGCTGCATGGCATCAGGCCGGCGATGTAGCGGGTGGACTCATTCTTCAGCAGGGGAATGGTATTGCCGCCGCTGGCGAGTTCCAGAATGACCAGGCCTCCGGGAAGCTGCGTGCCCTTCTTGGCGATCCGGGCGCCCAGGTCGATCTCGGCCAGCAGGGTCCAGCCGTCGGCGCCGAGTTGGGTTTTCAGGGCGGCCAGCGTGGCGGCGAAACCGGCGGGAGAGACGTTCTCGGTGACGATCATGCGGGGAGAGGCCGCGATGTCGTCCGCATGGGCGGGCAGGCTGTTCGCGGCAAGGCCGAGGCTGAGCAACATGGCGGGAAGGAGAAGGGATCGTTTCATGGTGCAGGCTCCATATTCAGTCGATGCGGGGAGGGGTTAAAAAACAGGTGCGACGCGAATCGGTGCATCGCGTGGCTGCGATTCAGTACTTCAGGCGCAGGGTCACCTCGGTGCCGTTTTCCGGGACGTTGACGGCGGCATCCCTGAACGCGGGCTTGCCGCTGACCGCGGGATTGTTCGACAGCCCCCAGCCCTCCCTGGGGATCATGCCGAGAAAGCGGTTCAGTTCGCCGTTGCCGTCTTCGTCGTGATAGGCCAGCACGGCGTATTGCCCGGGCTTGAGCCCGTCGAGGGCAAGCGTGGTCTGGCCTTTCGGCAGGACGTGGCGGCTGCTGGCGCGCGACTCCCTGGGAAATCCCTCGGCACGGTCGAACAGCAGGACGGTGAGCGGTCCGCCCCCGGCTTTTGCGCCATCGAGGGTGACCGTGAGCGTGGCGGCCTCCGCGCCGTTCAGGCACAGCATCAGGGGCAAGGCGTAGTAGCAGGCATTCAGCATCTGTTCTCTCCGGTTCATTACCTTTCAGTTGCGGATCGCAATCCGCCTGTCAGGGAGTCATAGTTGACTGAGTAGTGCAATGGTCGTGCCAGGGCGAGCGTGCAGCGATTGCAGTTAAATAGCTCAGTAAAACAATGGCTTGTCTGTATGTCGCATGAAGGGACGGCGTGGCGCTCTGCCATTTATGACATGCTCGGTTAGAATCGATGACAATCAAGACAGACAGGGTGCAGCGTGATGTCGCCGACTAACGAACTCATCAGCTTTCTCGAAACCCATCCCGACGCCCAGATCGTGATGGACGCAAACTATCGCATTCTGGCGGCCAATGCCGCCTACCGCCGAATCTATGCCGGCGGCCGCGACGTGGTCGGCCAGACCTGCTACGCGGTGTCGCACGACTACAGCCGTCCCTGCGACGAGTGCGGCGAATCCTGTCCGCTGGCCGCCAGCCGGGCCAGCGGCGAGCCGAACCGGGTGCTGCACCTGCATCACACGCCGCGCGGCGAGGAACATGTCGATGTCGAACTGACGCCGATCCACGGCGCGTCGGGCCGCGTCGAGTATTTCGTCGAGCGCATGACGACCGTGCGCGAGGCCAGCAGTTTTCCTGCCGAAAGCGGTCTGGTCGGAAAGTCGCCGGCGTTCAACCGCATGCTCGAGCTAGTGCGGCGGGTGGCACCATCCACTACCACGGCCTTGTTGCTCGGTGAATCGGGCACCGGCAAGGAACTCGTGGCGCAGGCCATCCACCAGCAAAGCGGGCGCGAGCACGAACCGTTCGTGGTGGTGGAATGCTCGGGGCTGACCGAAACCCTGTTCGAGAGCGAACTGTTCGGCTACGAAAAGGGTGCGTTCACCGGTGCCAACCAGCGCAAGATCGGTCTCATCGAGTCGGCCTCGGGCGGCACGCTGTTCCTCGACGAGGTCGGCGATATTCCGCTGGGCCTGCAGGTCAAGCTGCTGCGCCTGCTGGAAACCGGCACCTTTCGCCGGGTCGGCGGGGTGGAAACGCTGCGTGCGGACTTTCGCCTGATCGCCGCCACCCACCGCGATCTCAAGGGCATGGTCGAGAGCGGCGACTTCCGCCGCGACCTGTATTACCGGCTTAGCGTGTTCCCGATCCATCTGCCGGCCCTGCGCGAACGGCGCGAGGATATCGGCCTGCTGGCCGAAACCCTGCTGACCCGACTGGCGCCGGGACGCGCTTACGCGCTCAGCGATGCCGTGCGCGCGCGGCTGCAGACCTACGACTACCCGGGCAATATCCGCGAACTGCGCAACATCATCGAGCGCGCCATCCTGATGGCGGACGGCGACAACTTGCTGCCGGAGCACCTGCCGCCGGAACTGGCCGATGACGGAACGGAGGGCATGCCGGGGGTGGACACGATCGTGCCGCTGGAGCTTGCCGAGCGGCGCTATCTGCAATGGGCGCTGGTGCACCACGACGGCGACCGCAGGGCGCTGGCTGCGCAGCTCGGCATCAGCGAACGTACCCTTTACAGAAAACTGGCCGGGTAAACCCGGCCAGCATGTCCTGCAGATGCGTGGGTTTGATTAATCCTGGCTGCGTCCAAGCACTGGCAACACGCCGCCGCATTCCTCGATTTCCGCGGGCAGCTTGTAGAACCACATCTGCCACATCGAAACGACCCACTGCACCGTGAACGAAATCCCCATCAGGGC
>Ga0209287_10000606_pt1 | contig 20584 bp, 20 predicted proteins | sample PPLLak3cmMay2015_2_FD_187255 | JGI IMG/M metagenome (GOLD analysis project Ga0209287, IMG submission 187255) | Freshwater sediment microbial communities from Prairie Pothole Lake near Jamestown, North Dakota, USA - PPLs Lake P8 Core (1) Depth... | ecosystem: Environmental > Aquatic > Freshwater... | reverse complement strand
CTACCATCGCCGAATGACCAAGATATATCGCTTCTTCATCGCCAGGGATCTGAAGATCCTGGAACTCGGATGCGGGCAGGGCGATTTACTGGCGGCCCTGCACCCCAGCCGTGGAGTCGGTATCGATTTTTCCCCGGAAATGATCGCCAGGGCTCAGAGCAAACACTCCGGCCTGCAGTTCCTATGCAGCGACGCCGCCGATTTCGATCTCCAGGAAAAGTTCGATGTGATCATCCTCTCCGATCTGATCAACGATTTGTGGGATGTTCAACAGGTGCTGCAGATCGCCGCCCGTCATGCAACGGAGCGGACCCGCATTTTCATCAATTTTTACAACCGGATCTGGGACAAACCCCTCAGGCTTTCACAAAAGCTCCGCTTGTCCAAATCGACCCAGCATCAGAACTGGCTCGCGCCGGAAGATGTCCTGAACCTGTTCGAATTGACCGATCTGCAATTGATCCGCCGCTGGGTTGATTTCCTGTTTCCTCTCTATCTCCCTCTGATATCAAGTTTTTCGAACCGTTTCCTGGCCAAGCTGTGGCCATTCAGATTGATGGCCCTGGCCCACTTCTTCGTAGCCCGAAAAAAGCCAGAGCCGACCTCGCCAGCCCCAACCGAGACCGTTTCGGTGATCATTGCAGCCAGAAACGAAGCGGGTAATATCGGGGAGATATTCTCCCGGGTGCCCGAGATGGGAAAATGGACCGAGTTGATCTTCATCGAAGGTCATTCCAGCGACGACACCTATACGGCCATTGAAAAGGAAATCGCCCGGCATCCGCAACGGCGTGCCTCCCTGTTCCGACAGCCGGGAACCGGCAAGGGTGACGCCGTCCGGATCGGCTTCGAAAAATCCTCCGGGGATATCCTTATGGTTCTCGACGCCGATCTGACCGTGATCCCCGAGGATCTTCCCCGGTTCTATCAGGCCTTGGCCAGCGGCAAGGGAGAATTCATCAACGGCGTGCGGCTGGTCTACCCCATGGAAAAACACGCCATGCGCTTCATAAACCAGATCGGCAACAAGTTCTTCAGTCTCGCCTTCACCTGGCTGCTGGGGCAGCCGATCAAGGATACCCTCTGCGGCACCAAGGTTCTGCACCGGTCGGACTATCTGCAGATCCAGAAAAACAGGTCCTGTTTCGGCGACTTCGACCCGTTCGGAGACTTCGATCTCATCTTCGGCGCCACCAAACAGAACCTGAAAATGATCGACCTGCCCATCCGCTACCGGGACCGGACCTACGGAAAGACCAATATCCAGCGCTGGAAACACGGCTGGCTGCTCCTGCGCATGGTTCTCTTCGCAGCCGGACGGATCAAGTTCATCTAATCCGGCTTACGGGCACGGATGAACAGGGAACCAGCGAATTCCTGCAGGATCGGGATACTCTCCAATATCCGGCCGGTTTTCGTCATCAGCCCGATGAGCCGCGACGGCGTGGCAGGATGCAGCCAATCGAACGGCGTGATCGTGACTCGATCGAAACCGATCCGAATCAATAGTCTCCGAATCACCCAGCGGACAAATGCGGTTTCGTCGGGGGAAACCTGCGGGAAAAAACGGCGGAAACGCCTTTCCAGAAATATCTGCGGGTTCAGCATGTTGGGTTCGGTAAAACACATCCAGCCGCCAGGTTGGAGCAACTCCCATATCCTGCGACAAGCAAGCTCGATATCCAGGTGGTGCAGGACCGAGGATCCGATCACCGCGGCGAACGGTCCATCCATGTCGCTGTCCTCGAACCGCCCCTCGATGAACCGTACCTGCGGTCTCGGCAACCCGCGTTCGATCGCCTTTTGCAGAAGGTCTCCGGAAATGTCGACGGCGATCAGCCGGGAGCCGGTGCGAGCGAACTTTTCCGTGAACAACCCGGTACCACAGCCGATCTCCAGGACGAGGGATCCAGGTTCAAGCCCGGCGCCAGAGCTGATCATCTGTGCCCGGCGGTCCGCACGGATCTTACCCGCCGGTGTACTCCAGCCCCAGACAGACTCGGCATCCAGGTCGGCCAATTTTCTTCCATGAACGATCTCGTGCTCAGGACGTTTCCAATTCAATTTCATCGGGCGGTCATTTGATTTCGGTGACAATGTCCACCAACCGATCGACCGATCTCATCACATTATATTGATCGATCTCCTCCGGATGCGGTTGAAGAGAGCGATAAAACCGCTTGTCGGTAATAATCCGCGTCAACAGATCGGCGATCGCGCCGCAGTCGCCGGAATGAACCACCCATCCCGTTCCGGTGTTGCGCACGATTTCCGCGATTCCGGTACGATGGGTCAGAGCCAGGATAGGTCGGCCCGCCTGAAGGTACTCGAAAATTTTCAGCGATACCACGCTGCTCCGTTCCGGCTGGGAAATGATCAACAGGAGATCGGCTTGCCGCTGAACCGCCAGGCAGGCATCCCGGGTCAACACTCCGTGATCGATCACCACACCCGATTCCCGTAAGCGATTGTATTCCAATTTCTCCCGTTTATTGTACTCACCGATCAGGTCGATCCGCAACGTCGCCGCCAAAGCTGGCTGTACTTTCAGGAGCATTTCAATCGCCTGGAAAAAAGGAGCACTATCGACTCCGGGATCGGATAGCCCAAACCTCCCGGTATGAACGATATGGAAACAACCAGAGGCCAGGATCGGTTCGGACGGTAATTGTTTAAAATCGTCGGGGTCGAATCCATTGGCGATGGTGAATACACGGGGATGGGAATAGAGTTCTTGAAAATACCGGGTTAGGGGATCGCAAACCGTAAGCACCGCCCGGGAATGGCTGACAATTTCAGCCTCGATCTCACGATAGCGGCGGGTGACGCAGCGATACCGGGCTAGCCGTTTTCCCTCGATCGGCTCGAAAAGCAATCCATCCCTGAAATCGGAGATCAGGGGGATGGAGAGCTTCCTGGCCAGCACCAATCCGATTTCCAGGCTTTCCACCGGTGGATAGGAGGCGATGATCACATTCGGACGCGCATGCTGAACGATCCAATCGGCCCGGGACACAGCTCGGTTTTTCCAAGTTGAATAGATCGAATGGTAACGCCCGCAGCGGTTGAGCATCTCCGTATATAACCGCATGGCCAGCCATCGCCAATATCGGATCCCTTCCCTTTTTTTATTGAAACTGCGGTCGTGAATGCGGATGATAGCGGGTTCATCGAGGGAATCGCCGGAGTAGGAGCTGGTCAGGACCATCGTCGCAATCCCTTTGCGGGGGAGATACTTTTTTAGCTTCTGGGGGCGATGGGTGCCCGCATTCTGGATGGGCGGATAATAATAGGCCACGATCAGGACCCGATTGGCCGGTCCCTTCCTGTCACCCGGGGCATCATCATTCCCGATCATACCTGGCATTCTATGTTCAGCACGTTCATTTGTCAACGATTCCTCCAAGCTCATCCTCAGTTGGTCAAGTCTCTGGCACGAAATGACAAAAACGCAAGGAAGAAACCGGATGATGAATTGATTCGAGGCACTCAGATGGACAGCCTGACCACGAGCCCGTCCGAGTCCGTTTTGATCTGCGCCTCCGTTTTCGTATGCTTATTTTATACCCGTTACTTCCTTTTTTGGAAAGAATATCTTAATCCTGTATAATCGGAGATAAATGCAGCAGAACGTGTGCTACCCGAACCCGACCGGCAAATGGATCCGCGTCGGACTTTGCCTGGCCGTGATGATCATCGCAGTCGTATTCAAACGCTGGATCGGCCTACTGGCTATATTTCCTTTGATCAGCGCTCTGCATGGATCCTGCCCCTCCGGCATCAGATTGGGGAGACGACGGTCATCGCAAAGCGATCCATCTGAAACCGAAAAATATTCGCATCGGTAGCGACATCATTGCTTCGGTGCTGGTTTCTCCTTCCCGTACAACTCTTCCCAGTATTGCGGCTCCCCTTTTAGCCAGCGGTCAAACCAGGCGATGATCGTCCGCATCCACCTTTCCCGGGAGTCGCGGTCGAGGACGAAATGAAACTGACCGGGAAAGGTGACCAGCGCCACCTCCTTGCCCAGGAGTTTCAGGGCCGCATACATCTGGTAGCTTTCCCCGGGTGGAACATTGTTGTCGCTTTCGCCATGGAGCAGGAGCAACGGGCGCTTGATCCGTTCAGCCATGAACAACGGGCTGTGGCCGACATACAGATCCTTGCGATTCCAGGGAAAACTGTTGGCCGAAGCGACGGCACTGTAGCTGTATCCCCAGTCGCCAACTCCCCAGTAAGACGCCAGCGAGCTGATCCCGGCATGGGAAATGAAGGCGGCGAAACGATCGGTCTGCGTTGCCAGGTATTGGCTGAGGAATCCACCGTAGGAGGCGCCGATCGCACCCATCCTGCCTCCGTCAATGAAGGGTCGGGTACTGAGAAAGGCGGAGACCGCGGCCAGGATTTCCTCCGAGGTCTTCTCTCCCCAATCGTTCACATGCACCACCGATTTTTCCGGGCCCAGGCCGATCGCGCCGCTCGGTTGCAGGACGAGGACAAAATAACCGTTGGCCGCGTACCATTCCTTGGGGTATCTACCTCCGAACTCCCGCATTACCGGAGTCGTTCCCCCGTAAAAATTGACGATACAGGGATAGACTTTCCCCGGTTGAAAATCGACCGGATAATACAGGCTTCCCCCAATCGTCCCAATGCCCGGAATGGGAATCGAGACCCGTTCGGTCTTGCCAAAACGGACCGAAGGCGGGAAATCGACCGGGGGGGCTCCGCAGGGGCGGATTTCACCACTTCGCAGGTCGAGCGAATAGATACGGGGCGGCTGATTCGGCGAGGATCCGGCCAGAACCGCCCCGCGCCGCTCCGAAACCGATAAGTGGGAAATCACTTCCACCGGGGTCGAAATTTTCTGCCAGGAGCGGTTGGCGAGGGAGAAACGGTACAGACCGTGTCCATCGCCTTCCACGACCTTGAGATAGATCCGGCCATCGCCCGGGTTCCAGATGGCCGATTCCACTGACGGTGAAAACCGGGCGGTGAGATTATCCGCTTTTTTCTCGGCCAAGTCGAACAGGAACAGATCCAGATCGTAATCATTCCGGATCGATTGACGAGACGGTGAAAATGCCGCAGCACTGCCGATGAAAAGCAATTGGCGGCCATCGGGCGACCAGGTGGGACTGCCAGCCCAATGATCCTGGATCAGCACCTCCTTTTCCCCGTTTTCGATCGCCATCAAAATGAATTCATTGCGGGAATAGGGTCGATTGTCAGTATCCTCGACGGAGCGCGTGAACAGGAGTTTTTTTCCATCGGGAGAGATGTCGACTGCCGAAAGGTTCTCGGTTTCGGTGGCCAGGGGCCAGTAGAGGCCCGAGGACGGGATGAAGCCGGTGAAAGAATAGGTGTACGACCGGGTCAGGGAACGTTCGGGGATCTCCTGAATATATCGGTAAGCCGGTGTTTTGCTGTTGTCGGAGTGCCTCTGGCTGTAAACGAGAAAACGGCCATCGGGAGACCATTGATAACCGGCAAACCGCTCCAGGGGCTTCGTCAGAGTCCTGGTTTCGGCGGTACCCAACCGATGTTCACAGATCCAGGTTTTTTCCTCTTTCGACCGGGTGAAGGTGAATCCATGGGAATCGACCGTCCAGGCAAAGCCTTCCGGAGACTCGCCCGCTGCCGTCGCGAAAAGGGTCCGCCCCTCCCGGATGGAAAAAATCTCCAACCAGCGAACGGTTCTTTTTTCCTGGGGAAGAAAGCGGCTGTAGATGACCGCTGCTTTTCCCCCGTCCGGAGAGATCTGGAGCGAAGAGATCACCGGTAGGTTCAATAGGTCCGGAAGTGTGATGGCCCGGCTGTTATCCAGGGAAACACGGATCGAATCGGAAAAATACGGATCGCTCTGAGCCAAAGCCAACTGGAGTCGCGAGGAGGGGGTATGGGCGGGAACGACCCACTTCACCAGGAGGCGGTGTTTTCCCGTATCCAGGGAAAGATCCCAGACATTGTCCCGATCAGAGGTCACAACCGGGACACCGTCCAGATAAACAGCGGCCTTCACCTGCGTGGAAACGGTCAACCGGGGCTTGAGCCAGCGCTTGGTCTCCAGATACAGAGTTCCATAAAAAACTTGCACCGTGGCGGTCACCGACCAGGACAGTTCTTCCACACGGTTCCATACCAGCCTCCGGCCATCGAGTCCCAGCACCTGATCACCCATCGAGGGTTGTAACGAGCAGGCATCCAACCAATCGTAAGCCAGGGCTCCGGAAGGAGAGGAACCAGAATTCTCCAGGGGGCCGATCACCAGCCACGATTTTAAAGCGATCTCTCTACCCTCAGCAGCCGCAGTTACTCCTAAGATTACGACCAGCAACAAGAGATTCCATATTTTTTTCATGTTTCACCTTTCTAAAACGGCGACTATAAATTTGCCTCATTATATCCCATTCACAAAGTCGAAGACAAATCGACACCCGCTTGTCCTTGCACTCTTTTTTCTGATATAATCGACATTGGAAAGAAGACATGAATTTCGCCTATCCTCACCTGCTGTTCCTGCTGCTCCTCCTTCCCCCATTCATCGTCATCATCATTATCAACTTCCGGGAAAAGCGGCGATTGATCGGTCATTTCCTCGATCCGGCGGCCAAAACCAAGATGGTCATCCGCAGCAAGCATGACAGCGATTTTTTTCGCTCGTTTTTCCTGATCCTATCGCTCGCCTTCCTCATCCTCGCCCTGGCCCGCCCCCAATGGGGAGAAAAACTCGAACATATGGATGTCAGGGGGATCCGCATCCAATTCCTTCTGGATACCTCCAACTCCATGCTGGCCGAAGACCTCCAGCCCAACCGCCTGGAGACTGCCAAAAACCTCATCTCCAGAACCATCGACACCCTCCGAAGCGATATGGTCGCCCAGATCAATTTCGCCGGTTCGGCCTATGTTCAATGCCCCTTCACTAACGACTATGAGGCGTTCAAACTACTGGCCGAGTCCTCCACGATCAGCCCCCGCGAAGAGCAGGGGACCGATTTTTCCTCAGCCATGAACCTGGCCGGTAAGATCGGGACCGACGAAAAAACCTCCAAGAGCCTGATCATTCTGATCACCGATGGGGAAGACCAGGAAAAAAAATGGCAAGAACCCCTCACTCAATTGAAGAAGAACGGCACCGTCGTGTTCACCGTTGGCATCGGGTTGCCGGAAGGCGCCCCGATTCCCGTCAAGGATGATTCGGGAAAAACCACCGAGTGGAAAAAGGACCGCAGCGGCGCCATCGTCAATTCCAAACTGGACGAGACCACACTCATCCAGATCGCCAGGGAAAGCGGAGGGCAATACTACAGGTTGACCGATACCATCGGCATCGACGATTTTTTGCAGATTATCGGTTCTTATGAACGGAAGGTGATTTCCCAGAAGATCAAGAGCGTCAAGATCGACCGCTTCGTGTACCCCCTGTTTCTGGCGATTTTGTTCCTGCTGATGGAAATGCTCATCACCGACAAGAGGGTAGAATGGAAAAAAAAATATTCCTGATCATCCTGCCGCTGTGCCTGATCCAATGGCACTGGTTCGAGCCGACGGCCCGGAAAAACCAGCAGGGCATCCAGGCATACCAGCAGAAAAAATATGAAGAAGCATTGAACCACTTTCTATCCGCCCGCGGTATCAAGCCCAATTCGGCTTTCCTTAAGAACAACACTGCGACCGCCCTCTACCAGATGAAGAAGTTCCGTGAAGCAATGGATGAATTCGCCACGATCGCCCAGGAGAACAACACCATACCGAAATCGCAATTGTATTACAACATCGGCAACACCGCCTATCGTCTGCAGCAATTCGACCAGGCTCTCGATTATTTCAAGAAGAGTATCCTGCTCAACCCCGACGACATGAACGCCAAGAAGAACTACGAACTGACCAAAAAGCAGATGCAACAGCAGGATCAGGATCAACAGCCCGATCAGCAGGAACCGCAGGCCCAGCAACCACCACCGCAAAACCAGATGCTCCAGTTTCTCAACCAAAACGAAAAGGACCAGATGGAGAAGCAGAAGAGGAAAACCAATCCTGCCGGGAGGGAACGGGATTGGTAAGCGCACCCTCACGAATCCTGCTTGTCATCGGCCTGATCGCCAGCGCCTTCATCACGGCGATACGCGCGGCCGATATCGAAATCACCGCCACGGTCAATGCCACCAAAATCGGCCTCGATGACACCCTCGCCTTCACCATCGTTTACAGGGGGATTCAGAGCCCCAGCGATCCATCGCTGGCCACCGTGAGGGATTTCAATATTCTCGCCTCATCAAAGAGCTCCGAGTTTCAATTCATCAACGGCGCCACTTCTTCGATCATCCGTTACCATTTTTCCCTCACCCCCAAACGGTTGGGAATGCTCACCATCCCCTCCCAGAGTTTTCAATACCTGGGGAAGGAATACCGAACCTCCCCGTTCATCATCGAAGTCGTCAAGGGCTCGATCCTCCCCCCTGCGCAACCGCAGGCCAATACTCCGTTCGATTGGAATTCTCCCGATCCCATATTCCAACCGAGTCAACCGCAAAAAATCGATATCCGTCTGGAGGTGCAACTCTCCAAGAAAAGGGCTTACCTCGGCGAACAGGTGATCTACACGGTTTTTCTTTATACATCCGGCCAGGTCGATTCGGTTTCCCTCCTATCCAATCAATCCCTTTCCGGTTTCTGGCAGGAGTGGTTCCCCGTTCCCCAGAGCATCACCGGCAAGACCCAAACGATCAATGGCGTTTACTATCACATCTTCGAAATCCGCAAGGCCTCTTTATTCCCCAATAAAACCGGCCGGCTGACCATCCCATCCTTTCAGTTCCAGATCGCCACGACGGAAGCCAGCGGGTTTTTCTTCGGCGGCCACCCCGTGGTCCGTTCCACACCGGAAGCACTCCTGGACGTCATCCCTCTGCCGCGGGGCATGGAAAACCTTCCGGTCGGCCGGTTTTCCATGCAGGTCGAGGAACCGCGGAGAAGCATCGATATCAATCACCTGTTCCCCTTGAAAGTCACCATCAGCGGCTCAGGAAACGTCAAATCGTTGCCGCCGCCAATCCTCCCGGGAAGCGATGATTATGCGGCCTTTCCAGCTAAAATCGATTACAAAAACGATTTCAGCAAACCTATTCTGCATGGGAGCATGGTCGCAGAAATCCCGATCACCTTCAAAAAAACGGGGACGATCTTCATCCCCTCTCTGGCCTTCGTTTATTTCGATCCGGATAGGGGGGAAAGGATGACCTTGACCGCCCGGCCCAGAGAAATTTCCGTCACCGGCCAAAAGGAGGGCGGCGACATGGCCCGGACATTCGATCAGACCGGAATCGTCCGTAAGGGCGAAGATATCGCCTATATCCGCAATGGCCGATTGAGCGACCAGATCCCCCTCTTCGACCATGCTTCCTGGCAGGTAATTCTGCTGATCCTCCCATTTCTGTTCACGGTACTGGTCCTGACCAAACAGTTGGTCTGGGATCTTTGGATCGTCAACACCTCCTTGATGCGCAGAAAAAGCCTCCTGTCACGGATATGCAAACAGGTCCAGAAAATCCAAGACCATGCGGAAATCGCGGCCGTTCTCGATCAATATATCGTTCAGCGAAGCGGGATCGGCTATGCCGATCTTTCCGCACAAGCCGTTCGTGATTTTCTGAAGACCAAACACGTCTCGTCTCAGGATATCGATCGGTTCTTCATCATCAAAAACAGTTCTGAATATTCCAAATTTTCCCCGCAGAAGAAGACCCATCGGGAACTTCGGCAGGATCTGGACGAATTGGTGCAGCTCCTGACCCGAATCGATAAGAAGCTCACATGAAAGCAATAGCTATCGTACTTGTTTTACTGATAGCATCGGTAAGCACACTATCCCCCCGCTCTCACCAGGCCGAGTTCGAAGAGGCCAACCGGTTGTACAGCCAGGGAAGATACCGGGACGCATTGGCCGCCTATCAGCGACTGGAAAAATCGGTATCCAGTTGGAAGGTTTATTTCAATACGGGCAATGCCCTGTATAAACTTAACCGACCTCTGGAGGCAAAGGTCTGTTTCCTTCGCGCCCGCAAATGGAAACCCGCTTCCACTGAAATCGAAACGAATATCCAGATCGTTAACCGTCATTTCAAGGATCGAATCCCGGCGCAAAAACGGGACTTTTTCACCGATATCTATTTGCGAATCGAATCGATACTCAACCATACAATTCTCATCAGCCTGCTGTTTTTCTTCGCCTTTCTCCTTAACCTCTTTCTGTTTTTCCTCCTGAAAGGGCGCCGCACCCGCATCATCATCTACGGTGCCGCTGTTTCCCTGCTTCTTTTCGCCCTCTCCCTGACCATCGCCATCACCCATCAAAACCGTCTGAAAGCCTCCGACACCGCCGTCATCAAAACCGAAACGGCGGAAATCCGCAGCGGCCCCGGCCGGGAGAACACGGTATTGTTCAAGGTCAACTGCGGTCTCGAACTGAAAATCAGGGAGAAAAATCAGGATTGGGTCCAGGTATCCGCCTCCAATCAGATCGCCGGCTGGATCGAAGCCGATTCGCTCCAAGAGATTTGAGCCGGCTCGGCCTCTACATCCATTTTCCCTTCTGTCGCAGACGTTGCCCCTACTGCCATTTCTTTCATGTCCCGGCGGATCCGGACCGGATTCTGACTTTCATTCAGGACCTTTGCAGCGAAATCGACCGGGAGGAATTCTCACCCCATTCCATCGATACCATCTATTTCGGCGGCGGATCACCATCGCTTTTGACCGCCGGCCAGATTGGAAAAATACTGGATGCGGTATCCCGGCGGTTTACGGTTGTCGCCAATCCGGAAATTTCCATCGAATTCAATCCGGAAGAGGCCAAAACCGATTTTCTCAACGATTTAAAAAAAGCGGGAATCAACCGAATCAGCCTTGGTGTTCAGTCTTTTCAAGAGAAAGATCTCCTCTATCTGGGGCGCCTTCACACCCCCCAGCTGGCTGAAAAAGCCGTCCACTTGGCCCATGCCTGTGGGTTTCGTTCGGTCAGCATCGACCTGATCATCGGACTGCCCCGGCAGACCGTGGAATCACTGGAGGCCAATTTCACCAAAGCCGGCCGCCTTGCCGTAACGCATGTTTCCGTATATCTTCTCGAGGGGGTGCGGGGGAAAAGGGTCCGCAGTTCCGGCAACAAGGAATCTACACATTACTTATTCGCGATTGACCGGTTGCAGACCGAGGGGTTTACCCAATATGAAATCTCCAATTTCGCCCGCCCGGGACAGTGCTGCCGTCACAACCTGAAATACTGGCGCAACGAACCCTATTTGGCTTTCGGACCATCCGCGGCACGTTACACGAACGGTTGTGATGAGGTGACCACGGCCGATATCAAGCTCTACCACGAGGCATTGGCCCGGGGGAAACGCCCACCGTTTCGCCGCCGCAGTATTCCCGTCCCGACCAGACGGATCATTTGCGGTCTGCGCCTGAATTCCGGGCTCCCCTGGCCGGCCTTCTCCGGCTTTTCCGAACCGGCTGGGTGGCTGCTGGAGAACGGATTGCTGGTCGCCCGCCGCGGCCGACTGGCCGTTCCAACCGAGAAGATGCTGCTGCTCAATGAAATACTGACTCATCTGATCTAGCCCGGTTCCCTTTTTCTCCCAGGTTATACAGGCATTCCATGAGCGAATCGCCACCGGTTTCCCGATCTATCGAGCCGATCGAGGCGAACGCCGAAAGAGTGGATATTACCGCCGAGGGAGAGATCAGGGGATTGTTTTGGAATGAGCACGCTCGTACCGAAGGTCTTGTCAAATATTTGTATTCATGTTGACATTTTTTGGCTATCGGGCTTCTTGAAAATACTTAAAAGCCCCGCAAAATTTGACTTCCAGCTTTGGCATAGAAATTGCTTCATAACAATGATCTTCATTCAGGAGGTAAGCGAATGAATAAAAAAGGTTTTACGCTGATCGAACTGTTGATCGTCGTGGCCATTATCGGTATCGTGGCGGCCATCGCCATTCCCAACCTGCTCATCGCCCTGCAGAAAGGCAAGCAGAAATCGACTATGGGCGATCTCAAGAACGTCGGAAATGCCGTCGAATCGTACCTAGCTGACAATGCCTTTTGCCCCCAAGCCGCAGATTTCAATGCATTGAGAGTAGCGGGATACTTCGTTCCCTTTCACATCAAAGTATGTCCCGAAACCGATTCTTGGGGAACTCCGTTTGTCTACGAAAGGGGAGATATCACAAGCGACGCCACATTGGACCTTTACAGCATGATTAGCTATGGCCGGAACAGAGTAGCGACTCCAGTAGTGCAGGGATTTTGGACAACCCGTCTGACCGATTTCAATCACGACCTCTACCTCGCTAACGGTATTTTTACCCGCGCTCCCAGAAAGAAATAATCAGACATTCAGCAACACTTGATGAAGAAAAGCGGCTGGAAATTGTTTTCAGCCGCTTTTCTTTTAACAACCGGTTTGGCCATGAGCGCCAATCGGTTTTTGTTTATTAAATCAGTTTTCTATTTTATCGCCCTTTATTCCCTATATGTATGTGTATCATTGCTTCCTTTCCGCCGCATTTTTCGACTGCTCACGGCCCTTCTCTCCTCACTTTTATTCCTCTACGGGATCATCCAGAAGCTGATCCTGTTTCCCATTCTTCTGGAGAACACCCGGGCTACCGACACTCAATTTGCTCAACTAGTCCAGTTCCGCCTGGCCAGCGGACGCATTTTCGGAATCTTTTCGCTTCCCACACTGTATGCCATGATCTGCGGCGTCCTGATCCTCTTCTGCATCCATTTTCTTCTGCAACCGGACCCAAAAAAAAGGTTGTTATGGACTGCCCTGATCGGCCTGGGGTTGCTTAACCTGTATTATTCGGTATCATTCGGCGCTTTGTTTTCATTGAGTGCAGCCCTATTTCTATATCTATACCTTTCGAAAAAAATCAGTTTCAAACTCATCGTGCCCCTGGCCATGGCAGCCAGTCTCTTTTTTTTCCTGGTCACCGCCCTCCGGTTTTCTGAGGTCCGATCTCTCAAGCCGCTGAAACTCCGTCTATCAAACTGGTTTCAGGCCATACGATTAATCCAGGAACGTCCTCTGCTTGGTTGGGGGCTCGGCAACTACGAAGTGGCCTCTCCTGTTCAGATTCGGGAAGGAGAACCCGCATCCATATATGCCCATAGCTTCCCTTTGCAATTGACGGCGGAGTTGGGCTTGCCATTGGCTGCCATCCTATTGATTTGTACTTTTTATTGGTTCCGGCGCCACCGCTCCGCCTTTTTCGATCCCGCAACCATTCCGTTTACTTCAGCCTTGTTTCTGGTCATCCTATTCAACCTCACCGATATCGGTATTTATTTTCTCGGTTGCGGCGTCATCGTCGCGTTCTGTTGTGCCCAGATCGTTCCCTATCAGCGATCTCCCAATCCGTTGATATCCATATTCCTCATACTCGGCACCCTCTCCTGGGCCTATACCCAATACGCGGCCGATTGCCAGCGAAAAGCCGATCTGCTGTTCAGCCGGGCGGAAACTCGACAAGCGGAGACCCTTTACAAAAAATCTCTTAAACTGGTTCCCTGGTCTTACAAGGCTCTTTCCAGCCTTGCTATCCTTGAATTCGACCGCGGCAACCTGGACCGGGCTGTTCTTTACGCCCGGAATACACTGAAGTATGCCCCTTACCACGGTTCTACTCATTACATCTTATCGAAACTTGCCTTTCAAGACAACATGGTTATGAATTCTCTATATCACGCAAAAATGGCCGTTACCGGCAACCGCCGGAATTCAGAATACAGGACATGGTATGAAACGCTGGATCGGATCATCTCTGCGCAATTGGGTCAAACCGGAAACTGAGGCCGCCCTCATATCCGCCTGGATACTTTTTTTCCCCGGCAAACACTCCTATTTCTTCTATTTCCTGACCGCTCTTTTACTGGGAATCACCTCGATCCGGCGCCTGCTAGGGAATCGCAACTTTCGTTTTGATTCCTATATTTTGGTTGCGATCGGGATCAATTCCGGTTTTCTGATCGCCTCCCTGTTTTCCCCCATCCCCTGGAAATCACTTATATTTTCCATCGATATCCTGTTGATCTCGCTTTATTTTTCGATTCAGGATTTTCCCGAGGGGAGCGGCCAGCAGTTTCTTCTTTTCATTTTGGTTTCATTGTCCCTGACTTCCCTGGCCGTTTTCGGCATGGCCGTTCTTCATCTGACCGACACCCCCGCCCGGATCTTTTTCAACAATCCCATCCTCCAGGGAATCGCTTCGGGCATGGCCCTGCTTCTATCACTGTTCTATTCAATCAACCGAAAAAGTAAAATCGCCATGGGCGCAGCCGCGATCAACCTGATGGGGCTGGTCATCAGTGCCTCGAAAGCGGCTTTTCTCGGGATTCTCTTCATCTCCGTCATCCTGCTGTGGCACTTGGCCCGGAAATGGCTGTTCATTTTGGCCGCCATTATCTTGGGCGTTGTCCTAATCCCCAACCCGCTTCGGAGTCGGATTTCTCCGCAGGCATTCCGCAACGATCCCTATATCTTCGATCGACTGAAAATCTGGCAGATGAGCGGCCGGATCATCCTCGATCATCCGTGGATCGGGATCGGCCCCGACCTATATCCCGAAATGGCTTTGCAATACAATTTTCCCCAGAACAAAGGGTTCTCCCGGTACGGAAAAATTCCCGAATCTCCCCACAACGATTTCCTGAAGATCCTAACCGAAACCGGATTGATCGGACTGGCGATCCTGGCAGGTTTCTTTTTCATCTTTTTCCGCGCCATTCGTGCCTGCGGAATTCACCAGCCATTCGGATTCCTTCTCCTCTTCCTGGTCACAGAGGCTTTCCTGATCAATTTTCTCTTCAACCCGTTTTTTCTGTTCTTGTTGCTGGCCATTCTCCGCTTCCTTCCATCCCCTTCCCCTATGTATAGATCTCCCAGCCATCTTTTTCGCTGGCTCGGCTCCGCCATGGTCTTGTTCGTCTTGGGGGTTTTTTTTCTGGCTCCTCTGGTCAGTCATCAGTTACAGAAGAAAGCCCTGCAGACCAGCGTCATCGAGAAAAAGCTGCTATGGCTTCGCCAAGCCCAAGCCTGGGAGCCCCAGGAAGCTTCCCTGTCGGCCAATCAGGGGATTATATTGAGCGAGTGGTTCAATCTAACCAATCAATTGCCAGCCGCTGTCGATGCTCTGGTGGCACTCCGCCAAGCGCAACGGCTGAACCCCCTCGCCCCGCAATTTTACCTGGAAGAGGCAAAACTGTTGCGCCGGTTTCTGGAAAAAAACCACGCCTATAAAGGTCTCGATCGGGAGATACTCACCGCCCTCAACGCTGCCCTGAAAATTCATCCCGCCAATCCCTTCATCCTGCTTCAAATGGCCGAAGTCCACCGCCTGTTCGACCGCCCCAGCCAAGCGCAGGAGTATGCTCGAAAGTCACTCCTATTGGAGCCGAATTATATTGCCGCCCATTATTTTCTTCATCATTATTTTCGATTCATCCCGTCTCCGAAAGAATTCGATCTATTTATCGGGCAAATCCGTCGGCCGGTAGCTAAAATCGAATTCTCTGCCGGCAGTTATTTATCCCAATTGTACCGAATCCCTTCAGGAAATGGGATTCTTCGCGAAATGAAATGAAAACCGGTTCTACTTGGCTGTGGTTTTCCACTCCGCTTTGAGCAGCAGATAGGATCTCGCCGGATCATTGGTTACGATCTTGATCAACGCAACCTGGGTATTTGTATCCATCGGAGTGAAATTCACTTTTACCTCGATGCTATGCTTGGGAGGAATTCTCTTGGCTGGAAAGATCAGGGTAAAATCGGGCCAATGCTGCACTTCCTTGATCTCCAGATCGACATTCCCATCATTGCTGATGCTCACGGTTTTGGTAAAACTTTTTCCATGTCGCACCGATCCGAAATCGATGCTTTCGCTACTCAATTTAGCCAATGCGGATGCCGTATCGATCACATTGCCGACAATGGTCAGCATCACGGTGGTCAAGGCCGGGTCATTGCTGCGGACGGCAATGCTTTTTGACACCCGGGCCCGATATCCGGTGGAGTTGAAGCGAACGGAAATGCTCCCCTTCTCTCCCGGAGCGTACTCTTTTTTAGCCAGCGCCGGTGCCGTACACCCGCAGGATGCGCGGATGTCGTGAATGATCAGCATCTCATTGCCAATGTTCTCGAACTCGAATTTGACTTCGGCGGTTTTTCCGCTCTGAACATTGCCGAAATCGACAGTGGTTTGATTGAACTTGATCGCTGAGCCCGCCGATAAAACCAGACTGAATACACTTATGAACCCGATCAAAATTGTTCGCTTCATTCTCCCTCCAATTTATTGATTTTTTTTTTCAATTCCTGGACCTGATCACGGAGATCAGCCAGATGACGCAACAAGACCTGGGTCCGCCGCCATTGACCGATTTCCTGATGCGGATACCCGCTGACGGTCATCTTTTTCTTGATAGAACCGGTCACACCGGTTTTTCCGGCGATCATGACCCCATCGGCGATTTCAAGGTGATCGCCGATGCCGACCTGACCACCCATGAGGATATCGGCCCCGATCCGGGCCGAACCGGAAATTCCCGTCTGTGCCGAAATCATCGTCCGTTGTCCCACCCGGACATTATGACCGATCTGCACCAGATTGTCCAGTTTGACGTGATCGGAAAGAACGGTCTCCTCCAGTGTTGATCTGTCGATGCAGGAGTTCGCCCCGATCTCGCAGTCGTTGCCGATTTTCAAGCACCCCTTCTGGGGAATTTTGATCGGAACACCCTTGGCGTCGCGGGCAAAGCCGAATCCATCCGCTCCCAGGACAACTCCGGGGTGGACGATAACGCGGTCGCCAATCTCTACCTGCTCACGGATGACGCACTGGGTGTACAATAGGCAATCGGAACCGATAGACACGTGAGGATAAATAATGGCGGCTGCATGAATTTCGGTCCGATCTCCGATCCGAGTGCCGGAGCCAATCACGGCATAGGGGCCAATACTGACATCCGCTCCCAGCACTACTGTTTGATCCATCACCGCGGTCGGATGAATCCCGGGCCACGGCTGCACTCTGGGCTGGAACAACTCCAGCAGAAAGGCAAAAGCCAGTTGCGGGTCGGCCACCAGCAACCGGTTGGGAAAGGAAACCGGGCTGTCGGCATCCAGAATCAAGGCGGCGGCATGCAGTCGGGAACAGTCTATCCGGCGACCGGCGGCAATGTAGGCGATTTCATCAGGCCCCGCCTGCTCCGGCGAGGCGAGACCGGTGATCACCCGTTGCGGATCACCTTCCAGTCTGGCATCCAGCAACCGGACAAGCTCACGGAGCGGAAACCCCTTCACCGTTTCAACGGCCATCATTATTTCTTCCGACTCTGATTCGGAACAGCCTGGCACCGATCGGGGGAGAATCCCGTATCAAGAAACTGTATATTTCCCCCACTTGATAAAAATAAGGATCAGGTCGATCAACAGTACATAGATGACCAGTGATTCCATCAGAACCAAGCCGAGAATCAGCATACCGCGGATAGCCTGTGTGGCGGCCGGATTACGGGCGATGTTATCGGAGGCAGAGCAGAAGGCTCTCGATTGGCCGATGATACCGGCGATGGCGGCTACGGTCAGGGCGGAAAGGCTGATCAGAATGGTCCAGAAGAAGAGCGAGGTCGGATCGGTTTTCTTTTCGGTGGTTTCAGCGGACAGCACCCAGGTAATACACACCAGGATAATCAACCCAATCAAAGCTTTCTTTTTCATATATTTTCCTCCTCGATTAGTGTTCTTCGGCTATGGCTCCGGACAGATAAATCGCCGATAAAATGACAAAGATCATCCCCTGCAGCACCGAGGTGATGATCGCCAGGGCCATGATGGGCAGGGGCGCTATAAACGGGACGAGAGTGGCGATGATGATGATCACCAAATCTTCTCCGAAAATGTTGCAGAACAGACGGATACTCAACGAGAGCGGGCGGGAAAAATGGGAGATCAGTTCGATCGGGGCAAAAATCGGCGCCATCCACAGGGCCGGCCCGCAGAACGTTCGCAGATATCCCAAAAACCCGTGTTTTCGGATCCCCTGACTGTGATAATAGAAGAAAATGAACAAAGCGCATCCGGCGGTGACATTCAAATTGGCGGTTGGAGATCCCATTTCGGGAAAAAGGCCAAGGAGATTCGAAACGACGATGAACATACCCAATGTTCCGAGAACCGGAATGAAGCGGCGCCCATCATGACCGATGAAATCGTCGACGATCCCCTGGAAAAAGCGATAGATCATTTCCAGGAGGTTCTGAATTTTTCCGGGAAACAGGGAGAGGTTCTTCACCGTGAGCTTAAAAAACAAGACAATCAGCAGAGCACTCAGGAAGGCCATCAGGATATAGGGCGGAACTATATCCCCCTCGGTGTGCCAGCCGAAGAGAGCGAACCCCTTGTGCAGGAATGCATTCAGCCAAACGGATAAAATCAGCGGATGCTCAATTTCCATTTCCGTGACCTGTTTGCCGTATCGCGTTCACCCCTTCCCCCATCAGGGCCAGGATGACCACCGACAGACCGGCGATGTACGCAACCACGGCCAATTCCGACAGGCTCGCCAAAAAAAAGAATACGATGATGATCAAGACCGCCTTCGCCAGTTCCGTCAAAAAAAACCGGATTTTTCCCTTTCCGGTACGCAGAAAACTGTCTGTCAGCTTGATGGTCATGATGAAACCTGTCAGGGCAATGGCCGATCCAAGAAGGCAGATTATACTACAAAGCAACCGTTTTGTAAAAAGAAAAGCGACGGAAATCACCAGCGCCAGAGCAATGGACCGGGGAATCAGCCGTTCAAGGCGAAACCCATGCCGGGATTCAGGGGGAATTCCGGGTGATTTTATATACATGATAAAAACCGGCCCCGGCCCCGTAGACCATGAAAACCAGGAACAGCACCGGAGACGTATGCAACCAATGGTCCAGGTAATAGCCAATGACCAAACCAACGGTGATGGAAACCGGGAACATCAGGCCGGCCGTCAGGTAGGCGCTCAGCCCTTTTTCCTTACCTTTATCGGACATCTTTGGCCCGAATCCTGTTAAAAATCTTCACTTTCCTCGTCGTCTTTCACATCAAATCCATCGAAATCTTCGTCGTTTTCCTCTTCATTGAAATTGTTGTCATCCTCATAAAAGTTCATGGCTTCGAAATTTTCATCTCCGAACTCATTTTTTCGGACATCGATGGTTTTATAGAATTCTTCCTCGTCTTCGAAATGACGGATGTAATTGGCATCCAGTTCGCTATAGAAGAGCTCGATGAAATCATCTTCGATGTACATGAAGACCGACATGTGTTCATCATTGTCCAGATCGCCCACGGTCTCCACGATTTTGGTCGCGGCATGTTTCATCGCATCGAGCGTCTGCCAGGAAATGACTTCCAATTGCTCCATTCAAAATCTCCTCATGTCCTGTATTTCAAGTGTAGTGTAATTTAATAAGATATTTTTGTTTTGTCAAGCCCCTGACCGGACTTTTTATTTTTTTTCCAGTCGGCGGGACTCCCCTGAAATATCCCCCCACCAAATCTGCCCGAACCCGGCGACAGAACGATCATCCAGGTAGCGGCCCGCGTGAGCAGTGGGTGATTGTCAGCGGCGATCACGGTATGCCCCCGGCGAGACAACCTCCCGAGAACCTCCAGAAGCTGAATAACCTCTTTATCCTGCAATGCAAAGGTGGGGTGATCGAGCAGAAAAACAGTTTCACCGCGATCATGACTCAGTTGCTTGGATAGAGCCACCAAACGCCGCTCTCCAATCGAGGACCGGTCGAGGGGTTGGCCGATATGCAGATGACCGACCCCCAATGCTTGTCCAATCTCCAGAACCTTACGAACGGCCGGGATCTCCGAGCCGAAATCCTCCAGGAATGAATCAATGGTCGACTCCCACATCTCCGAAATGCTTCGCCCCCGCCACTTGATTTTACCGATTTCCCGAGATAGCCCGCTTCCCTGGCATAACGGGCAAAGGAAACGGACCGGCGGTAAAAAATGGAGATCCATTTCGGTTTCCCCCTTCCCCTTACATTCCAAGCATCGACCCTGGGTCGATTTTCGGGAAAAATGGGCCGGGGTGAAATGAAGGAGGCGGCTTTCCAATCTGGCGGCCATGAATTCCCTGATCGGACGATCAATGTGGAGGTACTCGGCTAGTCTCAGTTCCAGCGGCATGGAATCTTCTCCCGGCTGCACCCGCTCCGGCCAATTTCGGGCCAATTCCATCAGCAATCGGGTTTTCCCGCTGCCAATCGGTCCGGACAACACGGTCAATTCCGATTTTGCGATCTGGAGTTCACTTCCATTCTCTCCCAAACTCTCTATAGTCACCGATTCCATCATTCTGGTTCGATTCCTGCCAGCGGTCGGTTTGACCGGACGATAATCGGCTCCGCGTTCCGGAGTCCTGTTTTTATCCCGAATCCATGATCGGGCATCACCGGCATAACAAACCTGCCCGCCCCCCGCCCCCGACCCAGGACCGAGTTCGACGATATAATCGG
>Ga0209287_10000604_pt1 | contig 20632 bp, 14 predicted proteins | sample PPLLak3cmMay2015_2_FD_187255 | JGI IMG/M metagenome (GOLD analysis project Ga0209287, IMG submission 187255) | Freshwater sediment microbial communities from Prairie Pothole Lake near Jamestown, North Dakota, USA - PPLs Lake P8 Core (1) Depth... | ecosystem: Environmental > Aquatic > Freshwater... | reverse complement strand
CCAGCATGAAGGTAGCCCGGGCAAAGAAATTCGCGGGATAGGCCAGGTCGCCGAAATGCCAGCGGCAGATGGCGGCGACGCCGTGGTATCCGGCATAGGCGATGAGAATTGCCAGACCGATGTTGACGAATGAACCGGCCGGCCCCTTGAGCAGCCTGCCCGGCCAGCGTTGGAACAGGACCAGTATGATCAGCAGTCCGAACGCATAGCTGACGCCCGCATACATCAACCGCAGCGGTTCCAGGTGCAGGAGGCCGGCGCCGATTTTGTATATGACGAACGCGCCGGCGGCCGTGCAAGCCAGGACCAGGAGCCCCATGACCGGCTGGACCATCAGTTTGGGGAAGCGGTTCAACGGCCAGAATTCCAGCATGACGAAGGTGAAGGTGAGGAAGGTGACCCAGAGCCAGAAGGTCAGTGCCGTTTCCCAGGCCACCGGCCCGTGCGGGACCAGGTGCCCGAAAACAGCCAGGGGACCGCCTTGCGCATAGAACGGGGCGGCGGCGACCGGGGACGGGTTCTGACCCGCCGGATAGGAGAGCAGGCTGAAATTGAATAGCCGGATACCGAAGAGGATGATGACATAGGAAAGGATCAGGGTCAGAAATCCCCGTGCCGGCAGCGCCAGTCGGTGGAACGGCCACATGCCGAAACCGGCGGTAGCGACGACGGTCATGACGACGCAGCAGATGGCGAAGGCGCTGACATAGGGATGGGCCTCCCCCCCGCCCAGAAAACCGAGAAGGGCGAAGCAGACGATCGGACCGATGATGATCATGAAGGAGGTCAGGGCCAGGCCGCGCCACGGTTGCGGCAGGAACCCGGCGGGAGGATATTTCCCCCCCCAGCCGATGGTCATGACCAGTTCGATCGGCACCATCGACATGATCCAGATCGACATCAGGCCCAGGTAGTTGTCGATGCCGGAACTGACGGTCATGACCAGCGCCACGGCGAACGTGACCGCGAAACCGAATATCCCCCGCCACGGCTGGGTACGGGTCCAACGGGCTTTCGGGAACGATTCTTCCATGGGCGGCTCCTTTGCAATGATAGTCCGATCCGATTCTAGGGAAGTTTTTTGGGCATTACAAGAAGGCACAAAAAAGTGCCTTAACCACCAATGACAAACTTCTTGGAGGTTGCTTATAATCGGCGACCGCTACTCGCAACGATCCGGTCAGGACGGAACCAGGGGGGTCATCCAAAGCGTGTTCGAATGCCAAATAATCGTAAATACAATTTCGTGAAAAGATTTCTCCAAGTAACCGCTGAGAGCAAACGATAAATCTTGTACACTCCGCAATGAAAAAAACCCAGAAAGTTTGGTACCCACAATTTTCCGAATTTCGCGTCCCTCCCAACATAGACTTAATTGAATATATCTTTTAAATTTAAAATCTGATATTCGGCGTATTGATTCTCAGAATCTGATTCTTCGATTGCGAAAAAACCTCGTTCAAAAAAAAGAATCCTGCGCAAATCTCCGATATTAGACAGTAACTGGTCCGGAAAAACAATCTTGCCGAATTCATTCAATTCTTTATCAAACACTCGTATTTCATATATTTTATAGCCAATCCCCAAAAAAACAGCAAAAAAATCTCTTGGTAATGGTTTGATATCAACGATGACAAACCAATTCTTGGGGATTTTTTTAATAATCCCTTCGTATAAAAAAGGATATGGTTTAAGGCTTGCGCAACTTTTAACGATTCTATCCCTATCATCTGGTTCGATCCTTTTTTCTTCAAAATCTATGCTTCGGCTTTTAATGACTTTTCCTTCAAGATTCATCAGATATAACCTTTTGTCGTCTGATAGACCACACACGATGTTTTTACTGATCGGTAAAAAGGCATATTTGTAATCGGGGGTGATGTCACCATGATATTGTCTAGAGCTGCCAATTATAGTCATACCGATATCGCTTCTTCTTGCGTCTTTGAGAAAACCCGCCACTGCTTTATCCGTATTGATATCGATCAGAACAAGGTGACGTATGGGGGGACCTGAACCTTCAAAATCAAAGATATTACATAAATATCTATCCTCGTCTACGAAGTATTTTAAATTGGAATTCAAGCGAATTTTTTTTTCTTTGATGAACTTTCCGCTCGGATTAAAAAAAACCGCCTTTGTACTATCCGTAGCTACATAATATTGACCTACAACCTGAATAGACTCAATGGCTTTCAATTCGCCAGGCCCTTCCCCCTTTTGGGCAAACCGAGTTAGAAGCTTCCCGGTTCTATCAATTTTGATAATCTCAGATTTCGGTTTGGCTGTTCCTAAAAGAATGGTTCCAGCTTCGGCAGGAATTCTGGCGAACGTGAAAAGGGGAGGATAAACTCGATCCACCATTACCGGTTGGATAAGTTGCAATCTAATGATTTTCAGTACGGTTTGCGCTTCAGTCTTTTTTTTTCCTTCCTTGGCCTGATCATTCTCGCTTGAGTACCGTAGCTTTCCTTCTGAAATCGTTGCCATAAAAATAACCGTAAGGAAAAAAAACAAAATACGCTTTGCCTTCAAAATCATGATGCTCACCTCTCTATTTTTATAAGCGACTTTTTGGATGAATCTATTTCTTTTAACTCGAACGAAAGAATTTGAAAATCATCATCACTGAAATCAACTGGTCTCCATTGGAACCACGAATCTGAGGTAGTCGATCAGGGTGAGTGGAGGACTAGGCCGACTTCTCCTGCATGGCCTTCTGGATGTGGGCCGCTCCCCAGTTGGCGATGCCATCGAGGATGGGGCGCAGGGTGCGACCGTAATCGGTGAGTGAATACTCGACCTTGGGCGGCACGACCGGGTGGACCCGGCGGTGGACGATCCCGTCCTGCTCCAGCTCGCGCAGGTGCTGGGTCAGCATCTTCTGGGTGATGGCCGGGATTTTTTTCTTGATCACGCCGAAGCGCATGGTCTCATCGCGGATCACCCAGAGGATGATCGGCTTCCACTTGTCACCGAAGACCGACAACGCCGTCATAACCGGGCAAGGACTGATAACCGACATGCACGTTCTCCTTTCGGTATTGATAATATACTATAGCACAAAATGGTATGTACTTGCCATAAAGAAAAAAATAGTTACAATTTTTCCGAGGAGATCATCTATGGCATGCTCATCATTTCGATCACCAATGATCGTTTTCGCACTCATTCTTCTTTCGATCCGCCTGACCCTGCCGGCGCAGATATACCGGGCCGCGGAAATGACCACCGCCGACTACCGCGCCCTGGACCGCAGCAAGACGGTCGTCATCCTCTCCAGCGGCATCCTCGAGGAGCACGGCCCCTACATGCCCGCCTATACCGATGGGTACATCAGCGAGGCGCTGGTCCGGGACGTGGCCGCCGCCGTTGTCGCCAGGGGCTGGAAGGTGCTGATCTTCCCGATCATTCCCCTCGGCTCCGGAGGGGCGAACGAACTGGCCGCCAAATACCCGTTCCCCGGCACCTTCGCCGTGCGCCTCAACACACTGCGCGCAGTCTTCATGGACCTGGCCGATGAACTGGCCGAGGCCGGCTTCCGCACGGTCTTCATCGCCAACAACCACGGCGCCCCCAATCACAACCGGGCGCTCGACCAGGCCTGCGATTATTTCAAGGAGGTCCACGGCGGGCAAATGATCGTCCTGCGCGGCATCTCCACTCCCAATACAGCCAAGATCAATGCCGAATTGCGCGGCCTGCTCAGCGAACAGGCGCTCAAGGAAGACGCCTACTCCGGCCACGCCGGCATCGGTGAGACCAGCCTGATGCTCTTCCTGCAACCGAAGCTGGTCGATCCCGACTACACCAGTGCTCCCGCCCAGACCGCCCCCGGGTTCGGCGACATGATCACCGTCGCCAAAAATCCCGACTGGACCGGCTATTTCGGTTCCCCCCGCTTCTCCACCGCCACCTACGGCGCGCTTCTCTACCGGTCCTGGTCGGAACAGGCCGTCGCCCAGGCCCTGCAGGCTCTGGAAGGAACCGCACCAACCGTTGCCGGTTTCGCCGGCAACATGGTGAGCCCGCCCGACGCCGCCGCCCTCAAGCGCGACGAGGCGAGCGCCAACCGGCAGCAGGAATGGCTGCAGAAGAAGACCATCAAATAGGAAATCAATCGCCATGACCGACTGCAAGAAGCTCCTCATCACAAGCCTGTGCCTGGCCGCACTGGGTTCGGACCGCCTAGCTTCCGCACCCACAGCGGTGCCGGCTCACCTGCGTCTGATCAAACTGGAAACGACCGAAGTCACCCAACCGGGGGTGGCGGTAACACCGGACGGGAAAACGGTCGCCTTCTCCCTGCTCGGGCATCTTTTCCGGGTGCCAGTCCAGGGTGGGGTTGCCGAGCAGCTTACCTTCGGATTCGGATATGACAGCGAACCGGTATTCTCCCCGGACGGCAAGCGTTTGGCCTTCATCTCGGATCGTGATGGGAGCGGGGGCAATATCTTCGTTCTCGATCTGGCGACCCGGAAGCTGCGGCAACTCTCCCGCGAATTGCAGGCGGGCAGTCCGCGCTGGAGTCCGGACGGCAAGACGATCGCTTTTTTCCGCCAGCTGCTGCGCGAGGAATACCCGGGCCCGGTCGGTTTCGGCACGGCGGCGCTAGTCGAACTCAAGTCGGTTCCGAGCACGGGCGGCCAGCCATCGACAGTGACGCCTCCCGGCACCCTCGGAGCGCTTTTTTACACATCCGACGGCCGGATCGGCTGGACGACCCCCGACCCGGAAGCCGGCGGCAGCATGTTCGGGCCAAGAAAAATGCGCATCGAAGCCCGGAAACCCGACGGCCGGGCCACACTCCTGGGTTCCCTCAAGGACAATCTGGGGAACGCAATACTAAGCCCCCGCAACGACGGGATATTCTACACCACCGATGAAGCGATCCGTTGGTTCCCGTTCTTTGGAGAGAAGGGGATCGATCTCGCCCCCCTCGCCGACGGCGCCTGCCAGTTGGCCATCTCCGCCGATGGATCAAAATTGGTGTACGGAGACGGTGGTCGCCTGTGGGCCATCCGGCTGCCCGAGGGCAAACCGGCGCCAATCCCCTTCACCGCCTCCATTTCCCTGGAGGCCCGCAAGTCGGTCGAGCCGAAGTGGACGCCGCCGGGATCAGGGCCGCTATCCCCGCGCGCCCTGATCACCCCGCAACTCTCCCCCGACGGAAAACGGCTGGTCTTCATGGCCGCCGGTTTTCTCCATGAGCAACCGATCGACAGCGGGCCGGCCCGCCGGGTGTCCACCGACAGCGCCTTCGAACGCGACCCGGCCTATTCCCCCGACGGCGGACGCCTCGCCTATGCCGCCAGCGTAAAGGGTCGCCGGGAACTTCGTGTCCACGATTTCTCGACCGGACAGACCCGGGTTCTATATACGGTCGGCGGCGCCTCCTGGGTTGCCCTGCCCAGTTGGAGCCCCGATGGGGCGCGACTGGTAGTACAACGTTCCGACGGATTGTCCGATCCCTTCCGGATCATCATCATCCAGCTTGATGACGGTAAAATCGAAGAGATCGCCAAGGTGCGCGGTTCATGGACGAGCCGCCCCCATTTCTCCGCCGATGGGCGCAGCATCCATTATACGGACCGGACCGGTAAAACCGCCGCCCTCTACCGGTTGCCGCTCCAGGCCGGAGCGAAACCGGAAGCCATGACCTCCCTCTCCCGCCATCTCCACGACGGGCTGGTTTCGCCCGACGGGAAATGGCTGGCCTTCCGCCGCAACACCGAGATCTGGATCGCCCGCCTGGGGCCCAAGCCGGTCCAGGACGGAGACCTGCGCCTCCTGACCGACGATTGCAGCCGCTCCTTCAGCTTCACGACCGACTCCTCCGCCGTCGTCTATGCAGGCGGTCGGTACATCTGGCGGCAACCACTGGCCGGCGGCGAGCGAAAAAAAATCCCCGTCCGGTTGACTTGGCCGCGGATCGCACCGGCGCCGCTGTTGATCCGGCACTTGCGGGTTCTGGAACCGGCAACCGGCCGCTTCAGCGCTCCGACCTCGATGTTGATCCGCGAAGAAAAAATCGACTGGATCGGCTCCGAAGCGGGCCATGAAATCCCGCCAACCGCCACCGTCATCGACGGCGGAGGCCGGTGCGCCATCCCCGGCCTGTTCGACGTCCATGTCCATTCCGCCTGGGCCAACCAACAGGCCAGCGAGGATACCTTCATCGCCTTCGGGGTCACCTCGGTACGCGATGTCGGCGCCTCTCTCGATCTGCTCAACGCCCTCCGCGACCGTAGCGAAACCACCGATCTCCCGCTTCCCCGGTACTGGGCCAGCGGTGAAATCCTGGAGGGGGCCATGCCCCTCTGGGGAGACGCTTTCATGCAGATCGCCAACGAGAAAGAGGCGAGACAGATGGTGCGGAAGTGGAAGGAATGGGGGGCCGACCTGATCAAGGTTTACCTGACCGTCCCCTGGCATCTCCAGACCGTCATGGCCGACGAAGCGCAGAAGCAGGGGCTTCCCCTGGCGGGCCACGCCATCTCCTTCGACGAAATGGTCCGTCACGCCCTCCAGGGATATGCCTCGGTCGAGCACACCACCGGCGTCATGCACGAGGACGGCCGCAAGCTGTTGACGGCGACGGGTACCCGCTGGGTCGGCACCCTCACCTGCGAAGGCGGATCGGAAATTTTCATGCGCGAAGACCCGCCCGATCATATGGCATCCGAACTTGTACACAACTATGTCCCCGCCGAAAAAATTGCAGCGGCATTGAAAGGTGGACGGTTGTCGTATTATCCGCGGGAATTCTGGCCGGTGAACATGAAGAGCGCTTTCGCCCGGATATTCGCCGCCTATCAAGCCGGTGTCCGCCTGCGTGCCGGCACCGATGCCCTGATGGCCGAAGTGTTCTTCGGCCTGTCGCTCCACTGGGAGCTCGAATTCTTCACCATGGCCGGCCTGACACCGCTCGAAGCGCTGCGGCTGGGCACTGTCGAAGCGGCCGAAACGGTCGGGGCAGCAGTGCATCTCGGCACTCTGGCTCCCGGAAAGCTGGCCGACCTGGTGATTCTCGACGCCGATCCGTTGGAAAATATCCGGAATACGGTTAAAATCTGGCGGGTGGTCAAGGACGGTCGGCTCTTCGATCCGAAAACCATGCGTCATGATTGACTCCCTAAGGAATCCCGTATGAATAGAGGACCAACCCTTCCGACCCAGCGAAGACATCCCGGCGCGGACAGGTCGCGCTGGCTCTTTTCACTGGTTGCCGCTTTTTTCCTGTTTCTGACGGGGATTGCCCTGGTAGCGGCTTTTCAAATCACCCCACCGCAGCCAGCGGAGGAGGTCGGCAAGGACACCTGCCTGACCTGCCACGGTCCATTCGACCAGTTGGCCGAAAAGACGAAGGATTTTCAGACCCCGGCCGGGGAAACCCTGACTCCGCACCGGCATATTCCCCACGACACCCTCACCGACGAGGCCATTCCCGAATGCCTGAAATGCCATCAGCCGCAACCGCACCCCATCCCTCCCGAGGAGAAGGATATCGCCGCCGCCAAGGCCCGGGAAAAACCAAACCTCGAACTCTGTTATTCGTGCCACCACATCCGGGAATTCATATCCTGTAAAACCTGTCATCAGGGCAAAGGAGGATGAGATCATGAACAGTCAACAAAAAAAAACCAAAAGCTTTAGTAGAAGGACATTCCTGAAAGGAGCCGCGGCCGGAACCGGGATAGTGGCCGCAGCCGGAACCGGCTTGCTCGGCAACGGAACCGCCGCGGCTCTTTCGGCGGATGCCCCGCAGCAAAACCCCTTCGAAAACCCGCCGGCGCCGATTTCGGCGGCACAGATCGGGACCGTCACCGGTGCCGATGTCGTCGTGGTCGGCGCCGGCACCTCCGGCCTGCACGCCGCCCTGGCGGCGGCCCAGGCAGGAGCGAAGGTCATCCTAATAGAAAAAACGGATCGCATCCAGGCGCGGGGTGGCGACAACACCGCCCTGAACAGCAAGATCCACAAGAAACTCGGCATCAAGATCGACGAGGGGAAGGTCATCGACGCCCTGATGCGCCGGGGCGAAGGCCGTCTCGACCAGGACATCCTCAACCTCTGGGCCCACAACAGCGGACGGGTAATGGACCAGATCATCGACATCTGCGCAGCCGAAGGCCTTCCCACCTACCTCGTCATTCCCGACCGCGGCGACGAGGATTGCGCGATCATCGACCGCTGGCCCAATCCCAGCGGTTTTCCCAAGGGTTGGAACTACCTGGACGAGCGCAACATCGAATACCCGACCTGTCACCGGCCGGGCGGCAAGGCCGAAAGCCAGCGGATCTGGCTGCAGGCCATCGAAAAGAAAGCCCGCTCACTCGGCGCCCAGTTTCACTACGAGACGAAGGCCGTACAGTTGCTTCGCGACGGCACGTCCGGACGCGTGACCGGCGTCGTCGCCCAAAAAAAAGGCGGCGGATATGTCCGCTTCGACGCCGCCAAGGGGGTGATCCTCGGCACCGGGGATTACGGCTTCAACCGCGAGATGGTCGCCAAATACTGTCCACAGATGCAGTTCCCCTGCATGGTCCGCACCTCCATGGGCGAAGGGCACCAGATGGCCATGTGGATCGGCGCGGTGATGGAGAATCCGCCCCATGCGCCGATGAGCCACATGTTCCATGTCATGGGGACCGACGCCTTTCTCCTGGTCAACAAGCACGGCCGGCGTTTCTACAACGAGGATGCCGACACCGAGAGCATGGCCAACCAGACCTTCGAACAGGGGGGCGCCTGGGTCGTTTTCGACGACAGTTGGGAAGAGGACGTGACCCGGATGGGCCCCGGCTTCAAGCGGGTCTTCCGAGTCACCGATAAATCAAGGAAGGAGTTCCTTGACCTGGCCGCCGGCGTCAAGAGCGGCCCCTGGGGCCGGTCCATCCTCAAGGGATCCACCATCGCCGACCTGGCTGCCCAGATGAAGGTGCCGCCGGATGCCTTTGCCGCCACCATCTCCCGGTACAACGAATTGGCCCGCCTGAAAAAGGATCTCGATTACGGCAAACGGGCCGACCGGTTGACGGCCATCGACAAGCCGCCCTTCTACGCCGAGTGGACCGACAAGCCGGCGATGTCGCTGGTGGTCCTGGGCGGTCTGCTGGCGAACGCCAGACTACAAGCGTTGGACAAGGAGGGGCAGGTCATCGCAGGGTTGTACCTGGCCGGCAACACCGTCGGCCGCCGGTTCAAGAGCGGCTACCCCCTGATCTGCCCCGGCATCAGTCACAGCATGGCGTTCACCCACGGCTACCTGGCCGGTGAATTCGCGGCGGCGGCCAAAGACTGACCCGTGTCTGACCGTCATTCCAATATCAATCAAGAGGAGGCATCATGCGCTTGCAAACCATTTTTGTCACATTGGCTGTTTTCAGCCTGCTGAACATGTCGGGCTTCGCCCAGGACGGTCCGAAGGTCATGGGGAAAACGGTCGCCATCTCCGGCGAAAACCCCTTCATCAGCCTGGCTCTGGAAGCCGGCGGCAAATCGTTGACCAACGTCAGTTTCTGGCGGGTCGTCTATTCCCCGGCCGGGGTCGGCCACGCCTGCTATATCCGCAGCGACCGCACCGGCAACGGTCCTTCCGAGGACGACCTCCGCGCCGTCTACACCGACAACCCGAAGCTGGTCGACTACCTCAATCGGGAGATCATGTCGGCCTTCGATAAAGGGTACCTGGAGAATCCCTATCCGGTACACCCGGCCACCTTCCAGAAGCAGGGCGATACGCTCAAGGAATACCGGGAGATCATCACCTCCGGAAAACAAAAGATAGAGCTGGTCTGGCGCGATTTCTATCCGGTCATCCTCATCGAAATCCCCGCCAAGCCCTATATCATCACGACCACACTCATTCCGGCCCGGGTCGCCGAAGTCCTGATCGATGGCGTCAAGGCGGCGGGCCGCGTTTTCCCCCGCCCAGAAGGAACGGCTCAGGGCAGCTCGGGGACACTGGCATTTTCGGAAACCTGGGTGAAGTAAACCAAAAGCAAAGGAGTGGATATGAAAAGAGTTGTACTGTGTATCGGTTTGGTCATCGCATTCGCATGCCTGGCGCCCGCGGCCACCGAGGTCAACGGCAAATGGAAGCTTACGGGTACGATCAGCGACATGCCCCTCGACATCACCTGCACTTTTTCGGAAGCGCAGGGGAAGCTGACCGGCACCTGCACGAGCGCGGAACTCGGCGATCTGCCCCTGACGGGCGAGATCACCGGTGAGTCGATCACCTGGCGCTACCAGGTCAATTTCCAGGGCCAGGAGTTCGAGGTCATCTACACCGGCAAGCTGGAATCAACCGCCGAAATCAAGGGGACGATCCAGGTGATGGACCAGTCGGTCGGGTCCTTTACCGCCGTCCGGGAAAAAAAGGAGGGAGCGCCAGCCGCTCCCTCCTCCGTCTCCCTCCAAACCGCAACATCCACCCCGACCACTCACTGGGACGATGACAAACTTTCAAAACCCGCATACAAGGTGGTCATCGAGGAGAACGTGCGTGTCCCCATGCGCGATGGCGTCACCCTGGCCACCGATGTCTATCGGCCCGATGCGGCCGGCCGGTTTCCGGCTCTGCTCCTGCGCACGCCCTACAACAAGAGTTCGCCCGATGAGATCCAGTCTTCGAAATGGTATGCCGAACGCGGCTACGTGGTGGTCAACCAGGATGTCCGCGGCCGGTTCGCCTCCGCTGGTGAGTACTATGCCTATCGATACGAGGCCGACGACGGCTACGACACCGACGAGTGGATCGCCAGGCAACCATGGAGCGACGGCAAGGTCGGTACGCTCGGAGGCTCCTATCTTGGCTACACCCAACTGGTCCAGGGGATCCGGGGCTCGAGCCACTTGACCTCGATGGCCACCGACGTCACCAGCTCCGATATCTACCACGGCTGGACCTATGTCGACGGCGCCTTCCACCTCGGGTTCGCCCTCCCCTGGGGCGCGGGTACCATCTACGGCAAGGCCGGCCAGAACAGCCGGCCCGACTATGCGTCCCTGCCGGTTGCGACCGCCGATCTGGCGCTCGGGCATGCGAATCCCCATTACCGCGACTGGCTCAAACACCCACGGCGGAACGACCCCTACTGGGAGACGGTCAGTTACGAGAACCAGGTCCAGAAAATCTCCGTACCGCTGCTGGTCGTGGCCGGCTGGTACGATATCTTCCTGCGCGGCACCCTCCACGACCATGTTGCCATCCGCAAGCAGGGGAAAACAGCCTTGGCCCGCCAGAACAAGCGTCTGCTCATCGGCCCCTGGACTCACTCCAAGACCGTTTTCTCCGGAGCCGGTGACGCCGTCGATTTCGGCCCGCAGGCAAAGATGAACGGCCAACTTCTCTACCTCGCCTGGCACGATCGCTGGCTGAAGGGAATCGACAACGGCATTGACCGGGACGCCCCGGTCAAGCTGTTCATCATGGGCGAAAATTCCTGGCGGAACGAACAGGAGTGGCCGCTGGCGAGAACGAAATACACCAGGTACTACCTGGCCAGCGGCGGCAAGGCCAATACCGCATCCGGCGACGGCGCCCTCACGACCACCCCCCCGACGGGAGCGGCAAATGACGAATACACCTATGACCCGGCCTCCCCGGTTCCCTCCCTGGGCGGGAATGTCTGCTGCAGTTCGGTACCGGCGGGAGTGGCCGACCACCGGCCCATCGAAACAAGGGAGGATGTCCTGGTCTACAGCACCCCGGTGCTGACCGAGGCAGTCGAGGTGACCGGGCCGATCACCATGACCCTGTACGCCTCCACTTCAGCCCGGGACACAGACTGGGTGGCCCGGTTACTCGACGTCTACCCCGACGGCCGCGTGATCAATCTCCAGGACGGCATCGTCCGCGCCCGCTACCGGAAGGGAAAGGCGGCGCCGGCTTCGTTGCTCGAACCGGACCAGGTGGTCGAATACCAGATCGACCTCTGGGCCACCAGCAACCTGTTCCAAGCCGGGCACCGCATTCGTCTGGAGATCACCAGCAGCAATTTCCCCCGCTTCGACCGCAACCTGAACACCGGCGAGGACCCGGCCACCGGCACCCGGATGGTCAAGGCCCGGCAGGTGATCCACCATTCCACAAAGTATCCGTCCCACGTCGTGTTGCCGATCATCCCCCGGCCGGCGGCTGCGGCCACTGGAGAAAACCATGAGCAATGAAATGATAGTCAAAGATCTGATCACCAAATCGCGGATTGCCTTGAAAGCGCTGGAAGCCTATTCTCAGGAGCGGGTGGATTCACTTGTCAAAGCCATGTGCATAGCCGTCCGCGATCATGCTGAACTGCTATCCAAAGAGGTCGTGGAAGAGACCGGGTTGGGACGCTACGAAGACAAGCTCATCAAGAATTTCGGCACCCCCGCGTCGCTCTGGCACAACCTGAAAGACAAGAAATCGGTCGGCATCATCAGGAGGGAACCCGAAAAGGGCTTGGTTTATATCGCCAAACCCAAAGGGGTCATCGTCTCCGTCGCTCCGACCACCAATCCGAACATCACCGCCCTCTGCAATGCCGTCTTCGCAGTCAAAGGCAGAAACACCGCCATTATCGCACCGCACCCGCGCGCCAAAAAAACCACCGTTCATACCGTCGAACTGATGAACGCGGCCATCAAAAAACTGGGCGCTCCCGATCATGTGGTGCAGATCATTGCCGAACCCTCCATCGAATTGACGCAGGACCTGATGAAAGCCGGCGATGTCGTGGTCGCCACCGGGGGCATGAGCCTGGTCCAGGCCGCATACTCCAGCGGCAAACCGGCCTATGGCGTCGGTTCGGGAAACGTGCAGACCCTGATCGACCGGGATGCCGATTTCCATGCCGCCGCCGAACAGATCATATTCGGACGGGCCTTCGACAATGGCGTGATCTGTGCCGCCAACCAGTCGGTGATCATGCCCGCGGATTGCCAAGACCAAGTGATCAAGGCATTCGAAGCCAACGGGGCTTTTTATTCGGAAGACCCGGCGATCCTTGCCAAATTCACCAACATCCTGTTCATCGATGGCAAACCGAACCCGAAGGTCACGGGGCAATCGGCCCAAACCATTGCGGAGATGGCCGGAGTCAAGGTTGCGGAAGGCACCAAAGCTATTTTGCTAAAAGGGAAGAAAGCCGGACGGGAAGAACCATTGTGCGGTGAAAAGATGTATCCGATACTGGTGGCCCTCACCTACGACAAGTTCGCAGACGGGGTGGAAATGGCGAAATCCAACCTGCTCTTCCAGGGGGCCGGCCATTCGGCATCCATCCATTCCAACAATCAGGAACATGTGGAGTATTTCGCCCAGGCCCTCCCGGTCAGCCGGATCATCGTCAATCAAACCGGTATCGCCGCCGCCGGCACCAACTTCCGGATCGGATTCAGCCCCACCACCACTCTTGGTTGCGGTTCCTGGGGCAACAACAGCATCTCCGAAAACCTTTCCTATAAGCACATGATCAACATCTCGCGTATCGGGTACGAGTTGGATGCCTCCCAGGTTCCCGACCTGGACAGAGTTTACGATTGACTTTATAAGGGATCAAACGATGGGTTTCAAAAGTTTCGATGAATTGATCAAAGCGGTCAAAAATGTCACCCGCGTCAAAAAGGTCGCCGTGGTGGCCGCGCAGGACGAGCACTCCCTGGAGGCCGTTCTGCAGGCGATGAACGATGGCTTGCTGAAACCGGTTTTCGTCGGTGACAAGCCAAAAATCAAGGAGATTCTCGATCGCCTGCAAACCTGCATCGATGACACCGATATCATCGACGAACCCGATGTCAACAAAGCGGCGGCCATTGCCGTGCAAATGGCCCGTGACGGCCGGGTCGATTTTCTGATGAAAGGCAAGCTGGAAACCGGTGATCTGCTGAAAGCGGTGGTGAACAGAGAAACCGGACTGGGAACCGGACGGGTCATGTCGCACATGGCTATCCAGACCGTTCCCCGCTACCACAAGATGCTCGTGACCACCGATGGCGGAATGATGACCTATCCCACGTTGGAACAAAAGAAAGACATTATCGAAAATACGGTCAATGCGCTACTGGCCATGGGATACGACAAGCCCAAGGTCGGCGTTCTGGCCGCCGTCGAAAAAGTGAATCCCAAGATGCCGGAAACCGTGGAAGCGGCGGCGCTGAAGGAGATGAACCAAAAGGGGGAGATCAGGAATTGTATCGTCGAGGGCCCGATTTCCTTCGATATCGCCGTCTGCAGAGAGCGGGCAGAAGCCAAGGGATTTGTCAGCGAAGTCGCCGGAGATGCCGACATCCTGCTGGTCCCCAACATCCACACTGGCAATATACTGGGAAAATGCCTGGTCGAGATGGCCGGCGCGAAAATGGCCGGACTGATTCTCGGGGCGAAGGTCCCGATCGTAGTGACTTCGCGCGGTTCATCCTCCGAGGAAAAATACCTGTCGCTGGTTCTGGCAGCGGCAGCGGCAAAATAAAGGAGGTCGAAACATGAAACAAAGACTGCTGGTCATCAACCCCGGTTCCACCTCCACCAAGATCGCTGTTTACGATGACGAAACACCGCTGTTCACCAAGAGCATCGAACACGATCAAAAGGAACTCGATCGATTCGACGAAATCATCGATCAGTACGAGATGCGGAGAGACCTGATCCTCTCCGTGCTGGAAGCCGAGAAAATTCCAGTCAAATCCCTGACCACCATCGTCGCCCGGGGCGGACTACTCCCCCCCGTTCAAGCCGGCGCCTACAAGGTCAATGAGGACATGGTCTATCAGTTGAAATACCATCCGCAGAACGAACACGCCTCCAACCTCGGCGCCCCCATCGCCTATGCCATCTCCAGGGATCTCGGCATCACTGCCTATGTCTACGATCCGGTGACCGTCGACGAGCTCGAACCGATCGCCAGGATCACGGGCCTGCCGGAGATGCAGCGGAAAGGGATGGGACACAACCTGAACATGCGGGCTTCGGCGATCAAATACGCCAGCGACATCAACAAACCCTACAAAGATCTGACCCTGATCGTGGCGCACCTGGGCGGCGGGATCACCTTGTCCCTTCACAGAAACGGCCGCATGATCGACATGATCTCCGACGACGAAGGCCCATTTTCCCCCGAGCGGGCGGGTGGATTGCCGGTTTTCCAGGTGATCAAGATGGCGACCGCGCCGGATACCGATTACAAAAAGATGATGAAGAAGGTGAAATCCCAAGGCGGACTGAAAGCCTATTGCGGCCTCACCGATCCCCGGGAAATCCAGAAGCGGATCGATGAAGGCGATCGGGATCTCGCCCTGGTCTACGAAGCCATGGCCCACAATATCGCCAAGAATATCGGCAAACTGGCAGTCGTAGTGGCGGGAAAGGTCGACGCCATAATCCTGACCGGAGGCATCGCCAATTCCAAGACCACTACCGACTGGATCCGGGAAAGGGTGAGCTTCATCGCTCCGGTCGTGCTGATTCCAGGTGAGAACGAAATGCAATCCCTGGCCCTGGGCGCCCTGCGCGTGCTGCGTGGTGAAGAAAAAGCGCATGAATTCGTAAAATCGGCATAGAATTGGGGTATACTTACTGCACCCTGATTCGATACACAAGATCAGAGTATTGCCTGAACAAATTCCGGTAAGGAGTACAGAACCATGACGCTGCCTTGGTTGTTGGGAAAAACCCTCCTGGCCATCATTCCCATTGCCTTGATCTATTACCTGCTCGTCCACCGCAAGACTCCGACCCACTGGAGCGGACTCTGGGGATGGGCAGCAACCCTGGCCATCGCCCTCGTTTTCTTCGACACCCCCCTGCTCACCGGCATCAAAGCCAGCGTGCACGGAATCCTGCAGTCGTTCCCCATCTCGGTGATGATCCTCCTTTCGCTCCTCCAGGTCACCTTCATGGAGAGGACCGGGGCCATCGCCCGCATCGCCGTCTTCCTGAAAACCCTCGCCCCCCGCAACCGCGAGGCGCAGATCATGATGCTCAACCTCAGCGCCGGCACCACCCTGGTCTCGGTCGGCGCCACACCAGTTTCGGTGCTCCCCCCGATCCTGCGCAGTTTGGGTTACGACAACCGCAGCTGCATCGCCCTGCCGGCGCTCGGCTTCGACGCCCTGTGCACCTATGCGATGATGGCCGCCCCCCTGGTCATCTACTGCGACCTGACCCAGGTCAGCCTGGTCACCGCCGCCAAGGTCTTTTCCACCTACCTGCCGGTCATCTCCACCCTCATCTGCTTCGCCATGTTCTGGTTCGTCGGCGGCTGGAAAATGGTGCGAAAAGGGTTCTTCCTGGCCCTGCTGGTGGGACTCACCGTGGGCGGCACCGCCTACGCCATCGCCCACATCCCGGCCCTGAACAGCGCCATTGTCCTGACCGGGGTGATCGCCGGCATCGTCTCGATCCTGGTGATGCTGATCTACCTCAAGCTTTCCCGGAACGTCATCATCGACCGGACGGTGCTAAACGACGAGGACCACCGCATCGAGCAGACCATGCCCCTGGCCGCGGCCCTCTCCCCCTGGCTGATCCTCATCGGCTGTCTGCTGATCGTCACCTTCGTCCCGGCCGTGGATCAACTGCTGCGCCTGGACCTGGCAGTCCCCGTGACCATCATCCCCGGCAAACCGGTACCGATCCGCCCCCTCTGGAACGCCTATTTCTGGGTGCTGATCAGCACCATCCTGGCCATCCCCATTTTGCGCCCCTCCCGTCTCCAGCTCCGGGAAACCCTGAAAAAATGGGGCCGCCGCGGCATAAAGCCTTTTTTCTCGGGCGCCGTCTTCTTCATGCTCGGGGCGTTGATGAATTTCAGCGGCTTTCACGAAACCGCAGGGGGCGGTTGGAGCCTGCTGGCAACGGCCGACAACATGATCTCGGTCCTGGCCGAGGCGACTACCCGGGCCTTCGGGTCGCTCTACTCGCTGATCGCGGCACCGCTGGGGATGTTCGGAGGGTTCATCACCTCATCAGAGGCATCGACTCTGGCCATGTTCGCCAAGTACAATATCGAGACGGCCCGCAACCTGGGGCTCGACGCCCTGACCATCACCGCCGCCACCGGTATCGCCGCCGGCCTGGCCAGCGTCATCTCGCCGGTGAAACTTCAGAACGCCGCCGCCATCATCGACTGCATGGGTGAAGAGAACCGCGTCATCCGTGACGCCTTCAAGGTTTCACTGGTGCTGGTGGCCGCCGTCGCCATTCTCTCCTTCATCCTGAGCTGAGTACATCTCTCGAAACACCCCCCTCTCTTTGTCAAAGCGAGGTCGAGATATAGAAAAGATCCGGGGATGAGCGAAACAATTCCGATCGGGGAAAAAGGTGCCCCCCTTGCCCGGCGCAAGGGGGGCGGAGGTAGAAAAAAAAGTAGTTCTATCTATCCGATACGATCACCGATGCTTCAAACAGACAGCCGGGCGCTTCCAGGGCCTCGACGATCAGGTAGGTTTCGGCGCTGGGATTCTTCTTCAGCGCCGGCGCCAGGCGCTGGACCGCCTCGTGAAAACGGGCGCGCACCCGGTCCGGATCGGCCGTTCCCTTCTTCACGATCAGCCGGTGTTTGACCATGTCGGCCAACGAGCGCCCCGATTTTTTCAGCGCCTGGTGGATGTTCTGCACGGCCAGATCGATCTGGGCGTCGATGCCGTCGGCATAGGCCATGTTCTTGGCCAGATCGGCGCCGGGCATGGCGGTCACGAACATCAGCCCGCCGGCGGCCGCGGTCTTGACCACATCCATCCGGATTTCGCTGAAGGGAAACCGCTTTACTGCTTTGGGCGACCCTTTTGTCAATACCGCATCCATCTCCAGCAGAAAGCCCTGGGCGGCCATGCCGTCGACGACCATGATCGAACCGGTGCCGAGGAAATTTTTTGCCTCCGGGTCATGCTTGCGCAGTTCGGTGTGAAACAACTGGATCACCTTCATCGGGTCGGTTCCCTTGGTGACATAGAGATTGTGCTGCACCATTTGGCTCAGGGAGAGGCCGGCCTTCTTCACCGCCGCATCGAGCTTGGCGACGATGGTGACGATCTGCTCCTCGATGGTGGCGCCCAGGGTGCCGTGCTCGAAATCCATCCCTTCTGTGCCAGCGGTGAAGAGAAACCGCTCGTCGGCGATGGTCTCGGCAATCTCTCCGGGACCAAAGGTGAAGGGGATGCGCGCGTAACCGTCCTGTTTTTCCCCCTTCTTCAGGGGAACCCCGGCCACCAGGTCGAGCATGACGACCGCCTTCGGGTCGGGCAGCTCGGGGACGCGGATGATCGTGCCGACGCTGCGCAGCTCCTTCAGGCTGGGCGCCAGCCGCGTCGCCGTGGCGTGAAAGCGATTCAGGACGGCCATCGGCGTCAGGGCGCCGTCCTTCAGAAAGATCGTGTGCTGGAGCATGTTGCCGATGCCCAGGCCGCGCTGCCCGAGCCGGGCATGCATCTTTTCGATCACCTCGTCGACCTGTTTGATCGGGTCGGGATCGCTGCCGCAGATACCGGCCGGGAAAACGATGTTCCCGACCGAAACGATCCCCGGCTGCCTCTCGATATCGGCGGCCCCCAGGGCGAGGCAACCGGCCATGATGAATATGGTCAAAACGATGATTTTTTTATTCATTTGCGATTCTCTCAGATCTTTCCCGTGGCTGCATGCCGGGCCGCCAGGCGGCCGAAGGTGATGGCCCGGCCGTGGCTGATGCCATGGACATTGCGCGGGTAGGTGTCGCCGAAGAAGCCGCCGCTGGTATTGCCCGAGGCATACAACCCGGAGATGACCCGGCCGTCCGCGTCGAGCACCTGCATGCTTTCGTTGATGCGCAGGCCGCTGACCGACACCAGGGCGAAATTGCGCACCTGAATGGCAAAGAAGGGGCCCTTTTCCACCGCTTTCATCTTCTCCCCGTCAACGCCGAAATCGAGATCCTTCTTGTTCTTCGCCAGTTCGTTGTAGCGGGTAACCGTCGCCTTGAGCACGACCGGATCGACCTCCATCTTCTTGGCCAACTCGTCGAGGGTGGCGGCGGTCAGGGCCGCCCCCTTGCCGACATAACCCTCCAATTGCCGTTTCACGTAATTCGTGTACTGCGAATCCGCTTCGGGGCCTTCGCTCCAGCGCGAGTCGAGGATCGTCCAGCTGAAGAACCTGGGAAGGATGGCATTGGCATTGGCGGCGCGGCAGTAGTCGGAATCCTCGTTGACATAGCGGCGCCCCAAGGCATCGACGCGCAGCCAGGGGGTGAACATGACCAAATAGAACTCGTCCTTGGCGACCGCGCCATTGCCGGTGATCAGGCAGTGGGGTGGCTCGTCCATGGCGGCGCCGATCGCCAGTCCCATATTGTGGCCGTCGCCGGTACAGAGGGTGTTCTTGGAGTTGAACCGCTCGATGCGCAGATCGGAGGGGCGCAGGTACTTCTTCATCATCTCCGGGCTGTTGTCGTAGCCGCCGGAGCTGAGGATCACCCCTTTCTTGGCGTTGATGCGGATGTAACTCCCGTCTTTCTGCCTGGCGATGACGCCGGTCACCGGGCCCGAGCCCTCGCGCAGCAGCTTCACCGCCGGCGTTTCGAAGCGGATGTCGCCGCCCTTCTCGCGGATGATCTTCTCCAGTTCGGCCATCAGCCGGGCATTCTGACCGGTCCAGTTGACCGCGGTCCGGTACACTTTGTAGGGACCCTCGGTAGCGCTTTCCGATCCGCCCAGGGAAGCCTTGACCCCCTTGGGTTCGAGCCGGGCCCGCAGCCAGTCGATCGCCTCGCCGCTGTGATCCACCCAGGCGGTCAGCAGCCGCTGGTCGACGCGGTAATTGGCCTGCACCATCAGTTCTGCAATCAGTTGGTCGCGGTCGTAGTGGACTCCCGCCTCCTTGTGGACACTCGAGTTGACGCAACCGTCGTCGAAGCCACGGGCATTGGCGGTCGCACCCTTTTCCAGGGCGATGGTCTTGGCACCGGCCTCGATAGCGGTCAGGGTGGCACAGATGCCCGAGATGCCCAGGCCCACGACCACGATGTCGGCGCTGAGGGTTTCACGGATCTGCCCCACCGGGATCTGCGGCACCAGGTCCTGCGGGTTCTCTTCCGCCCTGGCTTCGGTCTGGCCGGGATGACCCGCCAAAAGCCCCTGGCTCATGACCGTGGCGGCGCCCACACCGGCCGCGGTCCGCTTGATGAACGTTCTTCTGCTTACTCCCTGCTTGCTGCTGGAATCGGTTTTTTTCACATGATCCTCCTGGATGGCGATTGGCGGGTCCCGGCGTCTGTTTGGGATTTCACGGTGTGAAGGAAGGATGCGGGGGCAGGATCAGCGGTAGATTGGCATGCGTTCCTGCCCCCGGAAAGTGAAAGTGAGTCAACACGAATACTGCCGGACGCGCCATAGAAAAATTGTAGCTATTTTTGAATTTATCGCAAGTACATACGAAATTGTGGCATAGTATTTTCCAGAAACCGGAAGAGTGCATAGGTCAATGTTTCAGTCCCTTCCTCTATCCTTCGCCAAATTCCATTCCTCTCTTTCCCCTGAAAGGGAAGGGAGCCGAACCCTGCCGCCAGGGATCACCCCTGCAGGTCGAATTGGGGCGAGGCCGGAACCATAACCCGATTCCTTGGCCATTTCCCCGAAAAGGGGAGGGAGAAAAATTTCAAAAAAAATCAAAGTT
>Ga0209287_10000603_pt1 | contig 20634 bp, 30 predicted proteins | sample PPLLak3cmMay2015_2_FD_187255 | JGI IMG/M metagenome (GOLD analysis project Ga0209287, IMG submission 187255) | Freshwater sediment microbial communities from Prairie Pothole Lake near Jamestown, North Dakota, USA - PPLs Lake P8 Core (1) Depth... | ecosystem: Environmental > Aquatic > Freshwater... | reverse complement strand
GTTTCGAGCGAACGGGTCGCACACACCGCGTGCACCGGACAAGTGCGGGCATTCGCCCACACTTTCAGGGTCGCGGCCCCAAACGGCGGATTCGGCGTCTGGTGGCTTTTCCCGCCAAGTCCCGCCCTTGCCGGTAACGCCAGCCGTTGGGCGGCCGCAACACCGGCCAGTCTGTTCGAAGTGCATATCCTAAGAGGAGTATCAACATGAAGCACAAGTCGCAACTTATTGTGGTCGCCGCACTGTCTTTCTTCATTTTCTCAGCTTGCGCAACGGCTCCGACCTCTCAGCCCTCTCAGCCCGCACCCACGGAGACTCTCCCCCCCGAAACCCTGAGGCCCCTCGTCGTGACGGATGTCACGATCGAGTTCGGACCAGGCTCCCCTGGTCTGCTAGAGATTGTCGCTAGTGGTGATTGGCCTGACCTCTGCGCCCAGCTTGCACAGGTCACCTCCCGCATCGATGGCATGGATATCCAGATCAGCCTCTATGCAACTGCCGCCGATCCATCCTGTCCCCCGGACTACCTTGGGATACCTTTCCGTATCGCGATCCCTTTGAATCCCGTCGAACTTCCTCAGGGGACGTACACCGTAACCGTGAACTCTGTTACCACATCCTTCGTATGGCAACCGTAACCGGAAACGCTTTCGGACTCGCCAGTCTCTGCGGCTGCCCAACATCGTCTCCACCTGACCGCCTCCGGCGGAGGTACGGGGCGGCTCTTTGCTAGTTTTCGTGCTACGATGTCTTCGTCGTCTCGCCAGTCCCGGCGGCAGGTAAGCCCAACCGTTCGGCGGCTGCTTTTGAAAGAACGTTAGAAAAATGGAGAATATTAACGAGTATCTCCCTCGCTATGTGGTAGCTCTTTTTATCGAGCTCATAATTTTTTCAGGTTTTGTGTTTTTTGCTTCAAGCAAAACCAAAGACGAAGTATCTCGCCGCTGGAAAGCTTCTGCGCTTATAAGTATTTTGTATGGGTTGGTGATTCATTTCTTGCTTATGGCAATTATTGTTCTTGGTTGGATTTTTGAGAAAGATTTTGAAACCCTTTTTGCAGACTTACCCAAAAAGTTATTGTCATTCGCATCTCAAACTATTGGTCTTGCAGCAATAATTACAATGCCCGCGATTATTATTGGAGTCTTTATCGCTTATCACTACTTATGGCAAACGGGTGATCGCTTGGTAGAAAAGTATTGGAAAAACCCCAAAATCCATTATGGCGAAAATCAAAAACCTCCTTATTTCAAATTCTAATGCGGTTTGGCTTGGAAGATGTTCATATGCGTTGTAATGTAAATGAGCATCATCACATACACTCCCACCGACAGCCGCCGAACAACGCGTGCACCGGACTCGTGGGATTCGCCCCGCTAAAATGAGTTGGTTCTGGCTTTTGGGAATACCGCTATAATGACGTTATCCAAGTCCCACCCACGAGCCGGTAACGCGAGCCGTTAGCCGCTTTATAAATAGCCAGATGGATGAAAGCATGTTGGAAAAAGAAGGTTGCATGGAATGGAATTTCGCACATTAGGACGAAGTGGTGTAAAAGTCAGCCCGATGGGACTGGGCACAGCCCGGATGGCTGGATTGGGGTGGCATGATGATTTAGCTCCTCAACCCACAGCTGAGGTGAAGCGTGAGGCCATTCTGCAGATTCAAGCGGCGGTTGATTTGGGTGTGACATTATTCGATACCGCTGAAAACTACGGTCAGGGCTTGAGCGAGAGCATCTTGGGTGAGGCTCTACATGGCCGTCGGGAAGGGATTGTTATCGCAACCAAGTTTGGGGAAGATCCTTGGTCTTTGGATGCCAGTACCGTCGAACGGAAATGCGAAGGCAGCCTGCGTCGCTTAGGAGTGGAATGCATAGACTTGTACCTGCTGCACCGCCGCGATTATCCACTCGAACAAGCCCCGGAGATGATGGATGTGTTAGAAAATCTTGTGCGGGTTGGTAAGATCCGCTATTACGGCTGGAGCACGGATGATGTTGAAAGGGCGAAGCTCTTTGCGCGCGGAGAACATTGTGTAGCGATCGAACATCGTTTGAATATATTCAACGATAATCAAGCAATGCTTGACTTATGCCGGGAACAAGATCTGGCCAGTTTGAACAAAGTTCCATTACTCATGGGTGTACTCACGGGGCGTTGGTCGCTAGAGACAAAATTGGAGGAGGATGATCCTCGGGCGCAATGGTTTGAGCATCAGGAATTTCGGAAGGTGTTAGCTTGTGCGCAAGAGATTGAACCGTATGTAACCAGTGAAGGGCGAACTTATGTACAAGGGGCACTGGGATGGATATGGGCACGCTCTCCTTTAACGATACCCCTGCCAGGTTTTCGCAACATGGAGCAAATAAAAATATTGGTAGAGGCGCAGCAATTTGGTCCACTCTCCCAAGATGTTATGGATGCCATCGAAGAACGTGTTAAAAGCGGCTAACACCGGCTGCAGGCGACAGCGGCTACGCCGCTGCTGGTACGGAGCGCGATTTTGAAGAATTGGCGCGATAATGAAGTGGAGTCTTGCAGCCACCGCCGCTGCCGTTGAGCCAAACCGTTAGGCGCACGCGCGAAAACGAGACAAGCTTTTCCTCTGAGAAGGCATCAAATGTGCAATGACGAACGAGTCTACAAAGAATATGTATCGCAGATCTTCAATAGAGCTGCCCTGAGCTACGATCGCGTTGGCCCCAGATTCTTCTCCCACTTTGGCAATCGCCTCGTCGAACTGTCCGGGGTGTGTAATGGAGCATCAGTTCTTGACGTTGGCTGTGGAAGAGGTGCAATTCTCATCCCAGCCGCTGAAAAGGCAGGAGTGTCTGGGGAGGTCATTGGGATAGATATTGCTGAAACGATGTTACAGCAGACAGCCGATGACATTAAAAATCTGGGTTTAGAAAATGCGAGAGTATGTTATATGGATGCCGAAGCGCTTCACTTCCCCGAAGCCTGCTTTGACTTTGTCATCTGTGGTTTCGGACTGTACGAGTTTTATGATCTCGACCCGGCTCTTTCGGAGGCTTTCCGTGTTCTCAAGTCTAAAGGTGTATTTGCGGCATCCTTATGGGGCAGAAATGTAGACATGCGTTGGGATGGTTTTCGCAGCATTGTGAAATCTTATCGAGGCCAGTTGAAACCAGCGCCGGAGGCAAAGAATGTACCGCGGCTTCGGGAATCGGCAGATATTGAAGCCATTTTTTCAAAAGCGGGTTTCACTGACATTCAGACGATGGTGGAGGAAAAGGAATTCTATTTCAAGGATGTAGACGAGTGGTGGGCATTTGAGTGGTCGCACGGAAACCGTTTTCTGTGGGAGAGAATGGAACCTCCCATTCTAGAACAATGTAGAGGTGAACTCTTCGAGGTTATCGGCCAGATGAAACAGGAGGCTGGTATCCCCATTGTGTTTCAGATTCTTCTGACGAGGGCAGAAAAACCTCAAAGTGTAGGAAATGTGCGCCTAACACCGGCTGTAGCGGACAGGGCTTCGCCCTGAGGGTACGGGGCGCGTTTTCTGGCAATCGTCCTGGTCTGCGAGAGTGTCTTGCTATCACGCCCTGCCGCTAAGCCATACCGTCAGGCGGCTTCGATCCAGATACCTACGGCGATAAATCATTGACAGGTAGTAACGAAGGAAGTTATGTCCATTTCCAAACCCCAATCAAACGAATCTATTCCCTCGCAAGTCAATAGGCTGGCAAGGGCCGCATTAATATTCAGCCTCAGCGCAATCGGTATTGTTCTGTGTGGCGTCGTTGTCACCATTATTATTCCATATGCTTTATACTTTTCCGAAACAGTTTGTGTTGGTTTTGCGGCAGTTGCCAGCGCAATTGGTTTATCGCTCGGTATTATGGCTCTTCTTCAAATCAACAATGAGCCAGCCCAAAAAGGCAGGGTAATGGCAATCATTAGTATCGTTATAGGACTCCCAATCCTACTCCTTGGCATCTGGATAGCATATTTATTCATCATTGGTCCTGTTATAACCTTTCCAACTACACCCTGAAATAGGGTTACAATAAAATTGATAAAAGTGGCTGAACAAAATGTATGCTGGTTGGTAAATTGTGTTTCTTTATGATCTCCAAAGATTAAGTTGTGTGCAAGAATTTGCCAGGTCAGCAGTGGAATTTTTCTTCTGCCAGCGAGTCTGAAAACGGAAACGCCCTGCCAGCATCCCCGCGGCTGGATCACGCCGAGGATACGCTGACACCACGTTCCATGCGAGAAAATTCTCATAACGCAAACCGTTGAAACTGTCGAAAAAGTCTCTTTTCAAAAATTTTTTTTGAAAAGTGGGACAGAAAGGCTGAAGATGGCTGGTTATTTGGTAATCCGCACAACATTTTGGCGATTTTCGAGCCTGTTGTGGGAGGTTTTTGTGAACATTTTTCGAACCAAGGGTTTTTCGACAGGCTCGTTGGGCGTTTTCTTCTCAAATCATAAGTAAGGGAGTTCTCTGAATGAAAAGTATTTACAATTTATCCATGAAAATTATGGTTTCGGCTATTTTCATTTTGGTTTTGGTTGGCTGTTCTTCTACAAAAAGTTCAGCAAGCCAACCAACAGACGTAATCAGCGAGACTCGAATATCTTTAGAATTACCTAATTTGCCTTTTCTCTACCGTACATTAACAGTTGATTCCAAAGGTTGAAGCCGGAAAGTCGGTTCAAAGTCCAAGTTGCGTTTCAAAGCGAACTTGATCCAATCCAGTCCCAAGCGAAATAGGCTTTTGTCTATTCGATCCGTTCTGTCAATCAAGCTGGTGTGATTGGAAGCGATTACCCACAGGCCTTGGCAAATCATCCATACATAAGCCAGGCAAGCTGCGATCAACATGCGGCCTACGCGCACAGGATCGGACAAATGGCTTTTATGGATATGAAAGCCACGGCTCTTCTGGTCGGAGAAAAAGGTTTCGATTTGGAAGCGACGCCGATAATATTTACAAGCCTGATACGGATTGGAGAAATTAGTCACCAGATAGATGGGTTCTTCGTGGCGGCTGCCCCACCAACCGATCACATTCAAGGAAACAGTTGCGTTTTGGGTAAAGCCAACCTGGCTGCGCAGAAAAACCTGACCTTTTGCCAAGGGAAAACGCCCAATTGGCTGGCTGTTTTGGCCTTCACATACGTGAATTTGCGGAGCTGTTCGCAAAACATAATGCCATGCAGTGTGTTCACGCACCCAAACGATCATTTCAGTGGTGTCATACTCGGCATCGCCCAGCAAAATCACTTCACTTTCGGGTGGCAGGAGCGGAATGACTTTCTCCAAGGCCTGAATATGCCTTTCTGCCGTCGTATGCCCTTTCTTCCCTTTGTAAGTTACCCAGGCTATCGGCAAAGCCCGTTTCTTGTACAAGACACCCACCATCAAGACCATGCAACCACGCCCAACCTGGCTGCCATCCATTACCAAAACCAACGGCAATGATGCCAGTGCTTCCAAGATTTGACGGGCAAACGGCATGTACACAACATCAGCCGCAAGACGCTCATCCTTGACCCAGCGCCGTAATCGCATTTCATTGCTTTTCTCCTTGGCATTACCAGGAATTTCTGCACTCATAGCAGACAACTGCGCATTGCCACCCAGCACAAGTCCGGCAATCATCATGGCCAGAGTCACCATATGCCCTTCATGATACATCTTCGTCATTTGCTTCAGCATCTTGAGTACTTTTGTGTATACTTGGTAGCGATCAGTCATTTGGCTTCTCCTCTTTGGTTTCAGTAACCTGAGCTTACCCTATGACTGATCATTTTTACTCACTCATGTACGGTAGAGAATTGTCGGTTATCGATCCACTTCGAGCAGGAGAAGCCGGGCGGCTTCGGGGGCTTCACCGGTCAAAGGCTGGCGGGTGTTATGAACTTCCTGGTTGAAGAACGCGCCAGCAGCACCTACACGAGGAATCAAAATGGGGTAACGCGGTTTGTCCATGGCGCAGCTTTTGGTTTTACGCCTGGTAAACGATATTGTTCATGATCCGCGATCCCCAAAGGGCGATCAGCCAGGAAATGGTATAATTTTTCCAGCACAGTAAAGAAGGTAAAAATGGTGACTCTGGATTTCAAAATCAAGATACCTGACCGACTCCGAAAGCAGGCAGAAATGGCCGGTTTATTGTCTCCGAGAGCGATAGAGCGGCTACTGCGCGAAGAACTCCGCCGCCAGCGTGTGGCAGGATTCTTTGCTGCTGCTGACCGCCTGGCGGGTTTGGATATGCCGCCCCTTACGGATGAAGAGATCGAAGCGGAAATCCACCTCGCCCACAAACCAACCCCTACATGAAAATCGTTCTGGATACCAATACAGTCATCTCCGGCTTGTTCTGGAAAGGCGCGCCTCGTCAAATCCTTGACCTGGCGCGCAAATGGTTCTTAACCCTGATGACCAGCCTGCAACTGTTGGCGGAACTGGGAGATGTGCTTGGCAGGGATAAATTCTCCCAACGCCTGACCCTCGCCCAAGTCACGGTGGATGAATTGGTTTATGGTTATGCAGCCCTGGCGCATGTGATTCGAGCGAAGCCGATCAAGCCGGTCATCATGGCTGATCCCGAGGATGATAAAGTGCTGGCATGCGCAAAATCCGCCAGGGCGGACTTGATCATCTCCGGAGATCGACATCTGCTGGCTTTGGAAGAATTCGAAGGTATCAAGATCATTTCGGCCAATCATCTGCTTGTTCAATTCAAATAACACTCAATACGGTTTGTTTCATGTGAGGATTACCAAGCCGCCCACAACGCCGGTTCCCTCAGCCTGTGGATCGGCGGAACGCTGAAAGCAACCCTGAGCGCCATCGACAACGACGGCTCGAAGATCGATTCGATCCGTTTGGGTGCGCAGGGGGTGGATACCGGCACGCGCGGCACGATCTACTTCGATGACCCTTCGACAGGCTCAGGGCAAGCTTCGAATCGCGCCGCTTCTCCGAGATCGGACTATTGCCCGACCCCGGAATCCAGAACCCAACCCCAACCCCCGTGCCCGGCTGGGACAACGTGACCTACACCTACCCCCTTACGCACCCTTCGGGTATGCTTCGCGAGGGGCCTTCGGCAGCAATCTCACGGCAGCTCATGTCGCGGGATTTTTGTTGTCGATTATCGATCCGCTTCGAGCAGGTACAGCCGGGCGGCTTCGGGGGGTTCATTGGTAAAATGCTGGCGGTTTTTTTGCAGCTCCTGATCGAAGAAGGCACAGGCAGCAATGACTGGGAATTTCAAGTAAGGCTATCAACGGATAGTTGACAGGCTGGGCGGGGGGGTGTATGATTGTTGAGAACTCAGGAGTTCATGTTTTCAGAAAAGGAGTACGGTATGTCCGAATATCTTCAGGTCCGCAGCAACGGGCAGATCACGCTGCCGGCGCCGACACGGCGCAAGGCCAAGGTCAAGGAAGGGGATTTACTCGAAGCGGTTGTAGAGGCAGATGGGTCGATCCGGCTGGTGCCCAAGCTGGCCGTGGACCGGGCGCTGGCGGAGAAGTATCAGCTGGATGATATCGAGTGGGCGGTGAAGCAGAAAGGCAAGAAAGGATGAGGCGGATCATCGTGTGCGACACGGGTCCGCTGTTGCATTTGAGCGAGGCGGGTGCCGCCCACCTGTTGGTTGAAGCGGGTGATGTGATCGTTCCACCTTGCGTAGTGGAGGAGTTTGAATCGAACGCGCAAGGGTGGAAGATGCCGTTGTGGGTTCGGATCCAGGATTTGAACGGCACATCTGGAACGCGCTCGTCCGCCTGGACTCGGACAGAAAGCATCGATGATGGCGAGGCCGAAGCGATCAGCCTGGCTTTACAATTGAAGGCATCCTGGTTGCTGACGGATGATGCCAGGGCGCGCCGCTTTGCTGAGACCATCGGACTTGAAGTGCATGGCTCGATCGGATTATTGTTGTGGAATGTTGCAGTTGGGAATGTGGGAGATGAAGCACAAGCCTTGAAATTGCTGGATGATCTTGCGCAGTCATCGCTATGGGTTTCGGAACGTGTCTTGGCTGAGACAAAGAAGGCGATTAATCTGTTATTTGTCAAATGAAGGAGGGTCACGAAAATAGCAATCCCGCGGCAGCTCATGCCGCGGGATTTTTGTTGCCGGTTATTGATCCGCTTCGAGCAGGTCCAGCCGGGCGGCTCCGAGGGCCTTGCTAGTCAAATGCTGGCGGGTATTTTGAATCTCCAAGCTGAATTCTTGTGCTATACTACAAACCATCGCAAGGAGAAACCATGCTGGATATTGTCGAAAACGAACGAGTAGTCCGCTTGCATATTACCCTTCTGCCCGAAGGGGTGTACCTGGCAACATCCGATGATATTCAAGGCCTGGTCGCCCAAGGGCGGACAGTGGCCGAGACGATCGAGATCGCTCGCGATGTCGCTCGTAAACTGCTCGAGGCGCAAAAAGATCTTCAATTGCCGAAGGTGACAAAGAGTATCGACTTGCCGATCATCATCGGGGGATAGCCTTATGGGGCGGCTTTCGGGTTTCCGCTACAGGCAGATCATCAAGAAACTCAAAGCACTTGGCTTTGAATTCTATCGTCATGCGGCAGGCAGCCACGAGATCTGGCATAACCCAGGCAGTGGGAGATTTACAACAATCCCCAACCATCCCGGCGATATGCCAGAGGGAACACTGCGGGCAATTCTGAAACAAGCCGGGATTGAACCGGATGATTTCCTGAAAAAGTAACCAAAATCGACAACGACGGCTCGAAGGTCGATTCGATCCGTTTGGGTGCGCAGGGGGTGGATACCGGCACGCGCGGCACCATTTACTTCGACGACTTCGAATCGCGCCGCTTCTCCGAGATCGGATTATTACCCGATCCCGGAATCCAGAACCCAACCCCAACCCCCGTTCCCGGCTGGGATAAGCCATATATGCAGAAAAAGCGATCCCGCGGCAGCTCATGCTGAGGGATTTTTGTTGACGGTTATCGATCCACTTCGAGCGGGTACAGCCGGGCGGGTTCGAGGGCTTCGCCGGTCAAATGCTGGCGGGGTTTTTATGCTTACAAGTCAGGGGATTTTGATACTCTCATCCCAAAAGAAACCGCTTATAATACGCGCAGAGGTAAATCTCATGGTACAACAGATCAAAATCATCGTCGAAAAACACGCTGAAGGATATGTTGCGTATCCCCTTGGGTTAAAAGGCATTATCGTCGGAGAAGGTGACACCTACGAAGAAGTCCTTGCGGATGTCAAATCAGCCATTCAATTTCACATCGAAACCTTTGGCAATGATGTTCTCCGGACTGAAACGCCTGTATTGGAAGCATTTGTCGCCGAAACAGGGATCGCGGTTTGATGCCCAAGTTCCCAGTTAACGCACCCAAGGCGAAAGTCATCTGTGCATTTGAGCGCCTGGGATTTCGCCTGGTGCGTGAAGGGAATCATATTGCGATGCTGAGGGAAAATCCAGATGGGACGAACACCCCGCTGACCATGCCCAACCACCGCACGCTCAAAAGTTCAACCTTGCGCACCATTCTCTCCCAAGCGGGGATCTCGAGAGACGATTTTCTGAAAGCCTACGAGAAATGACATCGCTTGTTGGGGAGTAGTCTCCCGACCGCCCCGGCACATGATCACACAGAAATAGCAATCCCGCGGCAACTCATCCCGCGGGATTGTTGTTGCCGGTTAACGAACAAAAGAGACCGGGCTTCTCATGACACCCGGTCTCTTGTATCTCATAACTTCCTCAGCGCAGGATGTCTCCGCTACTACCAGCTACTTCCTGATCCGGATACTCTTCGAGGTAATCACGGAAAAACTTCCCGCTAATTCATCACCATGCCGGTCGATCGCTTCATAAACGATCGTTGCTTTTTCGATGGCCGGCACATTGTGCAAGCGGATCAAAACCACTCCCGCTGAGAGTTTCTGTTCCCTGAACACCAACTCACCAAAATCCTTGTCCATCGTCAGCAGGATACGTTTCTCCTTATTCGCAGTTTGCAGCACTTCGGTATCTGGTGCACCCCGCGCAAAATCGGCGACAGCAGTGACATCGATCCCCTTGCTGATCAGGAAGGTAACAGCAGGGTGATCGACGCTTTCGTCAGCCAGGAACTTCATGCCGTGCCCGCCGGGATGGGATATGTCACATCCGAACGCAGGTATTGAGCGGCAAACCCGATCGCGGCCATAATGGCATCCCTGCTCAGGTACGGATATGCTTCGATGAGTTGCTCGGTCGTTTCACCGCTGGCAAGCCGTTCCAGCACCAGGTCGACCGGTATGCGTGTGCCGATGAAAACCGGTTTACCCATCATAATCTGCGGGTCGGAATGGATATACTTTTGCCAATTCATAGCGCTACCTCCATCACATTTGGATTATACAGTATTTCTCTTCGCGCCGCTTCTCGGAGATCGGACTGCTGCCCGATCCGGGCATCCACCTGCGGCCCAACCCCTACCCACATCTCTGGCTTGGATAAGCAGGCAGGGATTGAGTAAGCACGCAAAGGGTGGCGCTTCGAATGCGTATCCCCCTGACATAACATCACTTGCCTCATTTGGGGAGTGACCAGTATAATCACCCTCCGGGCAATAATGCGTTATAGTCGCCCAACAAGGAGTTAGTATGCCCAAGAGATTTCTTTTACCGGTGGTTTTACTGGGATTAGCGGTGTTGTTCAGCGCCTGCGGGGGGAACCAGGGCACAGAGCAGGCAACCCTTACCCCCTCACCATCCGAAACCATCGCCATCACGGCTACCAACACAGCCACGGCCACGGCAACCATCACGCCAACAGCCACTCCTGCCAACACGCCCGTTCCCATTGTCGTTGGCCCAACCGGGTTCCCGGAGAATGTCAACCCGCTCACCGGCCTGGTTGTGGATGATCCCGCCATCCTGAACCGCAGGCCGGTCATCGTCAAGGTGGCCAACTACCCACGCGACGGGCGTCCGCATGCCGGCCTGTCGTATGCCGATATCGTCTTCGATTATTACATCGGGGAGGGGATGAACCGCTTTGCAGCCATCTTCTACGGACAGGATGCGCCGGAGGTTGGCCCGGTACGTTCGGGACGGTTGATCGATATCCAGTTGACCAACATGTACCAGGCCAACCTGGTCTGCGTCTACGCGGATGCGAACTACGTCTGGCCCTACCTGGTGGATGGCATCGGCTATTTCCGGATCTTCTCGGAGGGGCCCAATACCTGCCCGGCGCTTTGCCGCGACTCAAGCATCTCAAAACAGGAAAACAGGGTGGTGGCCGACACTGCCGAGATCACCAACTGGTCGATCCGCCGCGAAGTGGATGATGGTTCCCGCTACAACCTGGATGGCCTGGCTTTCGATTCGCATCCCCCTACGAGTGGGGAAGACGCCGGCTTCATATCCATCAATTATTACTCCCGCAACCGCGCCGAATGGCGCTACGATCCCGCCACGGGCAAGTACCTGCGCTGGATCGAAGAGATCGATGAAGACAACAACATGACGATGATCCCGCTGATCGACCGGAGCAATGATCAGCAACTGGCATTCGACAACATTGTCATCATGTACATTGAATATACCGAGTATTCCGACCTCCTCCATGATGCGGCCATCTCCAGCGATACGGATGGCGGGAAAGCCTACATCTTCCGGGATGGTGAGGGGATCGAGGGGCGCTGGCGTGCATTCAGCAGGTACAAGCCGCTCCAATTCCTGGACGCAAATGGACAGCCCATCCCCTTCAAACCAGGGCAATCCTGGATTTATCTCCTGGGTAACCGGAGCACGCTCGAGCAGCCCGAGCCAGGAAGCTGGGCATTCAGTTTCTATCTGCCTTAACAAAAGAAGGACGGGCCAGCAAGCCCGTCCTTCATAACTACCCATGTTCCACTACCCTATCATCAGTTCCTTAGGGGGAAATGCAGGATGAACTTTGTTCCCTCCCCCACCTTGCTCTGGACTTCGATACGACCATTGTGGCCCAGTACAATCTGCTTGCATATCGATAACCCCAGGCCGGTGCCAATCGCCTTGCCTTCCGCGCTCCGAACCCGGTAGAATTTCTGGAACAGGTTGGGAAGTGATTTCTCCGGGATGCCGATGCCGGTATCCGCCACGGACAGGATCACTTCGCCATCCTTTTTCAACGCCTGAACGGCAATGGAACCCTTCGGACGGTTATATTTGATCGCATTGCTCAACAAATTCAGCACAACTTGTTTGATCTTATCGAAATCGGCTTCGAAGGGAAAATCAGGCGGTATATCCAGCCGGATATTGATCCCATCCTCAGCTGCCTTGCTTTGCATGAATGAAACACACTCTTCGAGAAGGTCTTTCAGGTTGAACTGCTTGATGTGGAATTGCACACGACCGGACTCGAGCCGGGCAACATCCAGGAACGAGGCAGCCAGGGCGGATAACCGCTGGGTCTCGCCAAGGATGTTCTGGATGGTCTGTTCACGGATTTCTTGCGTTATTTTCGGGCTAACCAACAGATAAGTAGCTGTGGAGATAGCTGCAAGAGGGGTGCGTAATTCGTGCACGAATTCAGAGATCAGGTCCGACTGCTGGAACAGGCGCGTGTTCTCGATCGCAACCGCAGCCTGCGCGCCCAGGACAGTCAGCAAATCTTCATCTGTATCGGTGAAATCCCCTTCACATTTGTTCAGCGCTTCCAAGACGCCAATCACTTTCTCCTTGGTCATCAGGGGAACGCCCAGCAAGTTCTCCGTTGTGAACTTTGTTGTCTGCTCGATATTCGAGTAGTGGCGGGGGTCATCATGTGCGTGCGCAGTACGCACCGGCTTGCGGTTGGTGACGATCCAGCCGGCGATGCTGCCTTCGAGCGGCACAACCAGTCCGCGCATCATGGGCTGGTCGAGGTTCGTGGCAACCTGGAAATGGAGTTGCTTGTCGGTATCGTCATATAGCATGATGGATGCAGCTTTGGCATCGGTGATATCCGCCGCAGCGTGGACGATCCGGTTCAGGAGAACATCCAGGTCAAGGGTCGAGGCGAGATCGCGCGAAATCTCCATCAACCTGCGATATCCGTCCAGCAGTTTTTGCTCATTTAGCATGATAACACCTGTTCGGCGATTGCCGGAATCACTTCAGCAACATCGGCGAGGATCACAACATCGGCGCGGACGCCAAGGTAGGTCGGAACATGGTTGACAATAATCAAGTGAGCTCCACGATCAAGGGATTGCATCGGCAGGCTGGCTACCGGCAGCACCTCAAGGGATGAACCAACCACGAGCATCAGGTCACAAGCCCGGCTGGCTTTTACAGCTTCCTGCCAGGTTTGCTGGGGAAGTTGCTCGCCAAATAGAATAACATCCGGCTTAAGTATCCCACCACACTGCAAGCATTGTGGGATGGTCCCCGCTTCCAGGTAAGGGACGATGTAATCGGCACTGGGAAAAACTGTAAAACACCTGCCGCAGGACAGGGTTTTCAAAGAACCATGCGTTTCCAAGACATTCCTCGAACCGGCTTTCTGGTGAAGGTTGTCTATATTCTGGGTGATAACCGTATTTACAAAACCGGCATCTTCCAGGCGGGCAATGGCGCGATGGGCTGCATTCGGTTGGGCGTCCAGGATGCTGCGGGTCAGGGGACGCATCCACTCAAAGAAACGTTCCGGGTGGTAACGAAATGCGTTCAGGGATGCCACATCCATCGGCTCAAACCTGGCCCACAGGCCTGTCCCCTCCGAACGGAAGTCTGGTATCCCGGATGGGGTGGATATCCCCGCGCCGGTCAGAACAACGGCGCGTTTGGAAGCCTGGAGTAACTCCGCCGCGTCACGAATGGCTGTCAACGTTTTGGCGGATGTGGTGATCATTTCCCCTGTTTCGATCTTTCGACGATCAAATTCGACAACTTCTCGAACTGTTGCCCGGTAAGCGAATCGGGCACTGAGGCCACAACCGTCGTTTTGGTGCGTACCGCCTGGTAGAGTAACTCGGGAGCGGGTGTGAATGCAACCGGTATCGGATGTTCCACCCGCTCCTGAACCTGCGTCCAATTCAGGTGGATATCTGAACGAATGCGGTTGACAAGGACAGCCAGGATCGTCTGCTTATCCCGCCCCATATCGACCAGGTCCGAGATCAATGCCTTTGTATGGAGCACAGAATTGAGAACAGGTTCCACAACAACAATCACCTGGTTACAAAAGCCGAGCAGCTTCTGGCTGAGTGGGGTCAGACCTGGCCCAATATCCAATACCAGGTAGGAACAAAGCTGTGCCAATCGTTTTACGATGAGTTCGAATTGGGCATCAGCACAGATCATGCCCGCATCCAGTGGTTTGGTTGAACCAAACAGGATCCGCAAGTCTGATGGATGGTTATAAAGTCGATCCAAAACTGCCTGGCGGGTCAATTCCTTCGGGGGCAGTTGCAGCAACTGGGTCAACGCATCAGAAGCCGGTTCGCCGAAGTCGAGCGCAAGGGTACCCTGACCAGGTCGCAACTCGGCGACGATAACTTCCGTCCCGGTAGCATCCACCAATGCACTCCCCAGGTTGACCGCCACGGTCGTTGCACCCAGGCCACCCCGGGGAGCGATGATGCCAACCGTATAAGCCTTGCTGACGAGAGGCTGGGAAGCCTGTTTGCCTTTCGCTGTCCGCGCCAGCAGGGCCTTGACGTGGGCGATCAATTCCGAAGGATGGGTAGGCTTGGTCAGGTAATCATCGGCACCGGCCTCGAATCCTGTTACCTTGTCATCCAGTTGGGTTTTGGCAGTGAACATCAGGATGGGAATGTGGGATGTGAATGAGTTTTCTCGCAGCCGTCTTGATACCTCGTAACCATCCATTTCCGGCATCATCACATCCAGTATGATCACGTCCGGGTTTTCCGTTTCGGCTGTAGAGAGCCCCTGCATGCCATCTTGGGCAGCCAGGATCTGATACCCCTGCTTTTGAAGCATCAATCCGACCAGGCGCAGCGTATCAACATCATCATCGATAATCAATATTTTCTCGGCCATAGATGTCCCTTGTCTCGTCTGGGTAAAGTCTAGCACAAAGCAGATATTCAAGCAAGTAAATTTCTTGTATTGCTCCTCGACACTCCTGCCTGTTACGCTAAGCAAACCTCGGGAATGTCGGGGATAAATCGGCCCAGTTTCCTCAGGGTTATGATCCCCCGAATTCGAGTAAAAATCAACCTACAGATCCAACAACCGTTCTAGATCCCCATTGACCTCCAGCCCGGCATGCACACCAGTCCCTTCGAAGATAAGTTCCCTTTTATGGGTGGTCAGGCGTACATCCACCTTCGCTGAGATTGATTCATCTACGCGCTTGCCCATATTCTGCCGGGTGGGACCGTAAATGAGACCGCCATCCACTCGATAAATCCGCATTTCCAGGCAATATCGGCGATCCTGTACCACCCAATCGATATGGTTATCACTAATTGCCAAGGATATTGTTTTAGCACCCGTATAGGTGGCAAATCGATACAGTTGACCATTATTCCAGAAGCCGATGATAAAACCCCGGAATGCATTTTTCATCCAGGGGATGATGGCAATCGAAGCTGTAAGGCATATGCCAGGCTGCTCGAAATGGTTGGTCTGGAACCAGATATACCCTTCCGGGAAGGCTTGCCCCCAATCCTTCTCGATATAGCCGCGCCCATTCTCGAAAGCGATTTCTTCACCGTGAACCGTTAGGGAACCATGGATTTGATGATCAAAAGATAATACCCCATGGTAGCACTCCATGCGAGGCATCCAGGCATACCATCCCATGATGCCGGGGGAAAAACAGGTCACTGGCCAGGGATGGATCCGATCAAAGCTTACCGCTCCCCTTATCTGCAATTGTTCATCATCAATATCAAGAGAAAAACCTTTCAACGTAAAGCGGTTATTCCCAATCCTCAAATCGAATGTGCGCCGGTCGGCCCTGAACGCATCGATTGGAAAGGTATGATAGGTTGCATGCCGGGTTGCCCCATCCAATACTTGGATGAAGGCATGTTCGCCCTCGCCCAGAAAGATTCCCGGAATGACCGCCAACCTTTTCGCCCCGTCCCGGCTGACCAGCTTGAAATACCAGCCTTCGAAGAAAGGAGGTTCTGTTCCGTGACCATGATAGATTTCAGGGTGGAGTGTTTTATGGATTTTGTTCATTGCACCAAGTTTACCAGGAGATATGATCGAAAACAACTGGATCACTACCCTAACCGAAACCAGATGACACCGCATCGTTGGCGATTTACAATCTCGATATCTTTCCAAACACTTCTGAAAGTTGTTCAAAAAAGGTTGCTGAAAGATCGAATCTGTTGTATAGTTCGCTCCATGAGTCCAAAACAAGATTCCTACACAGAAACCATCCTCCAAAAACAGAAGGAACGCGAACGCAAGCTGGCGGAAAACGATCGCGGCTGGCTCTGCCTGACCGGGCTCTTCCACCTCAAGGATGGCCGCAACACCTTCGGCAGCGATCCATCCAACGACCTGGTTCTGCCGGGAGCCGGGATACCACCCCGTGTGGCCACCTTCAGCCTGCAAAACGGCGTTGTGACCATCAAGGCTGCCATGGGAGCGCCGATCGCAGTGGAAGGGAAGCCGGTAACCTCCATGATAATGCAGTCCGATCAGGATGAGCATCCCACTTATCTCAACCTGGGACACCAGATTAGCATGTTGATCATCAAGCGCGGCGGATTCACCCTCATCCGGGTTTGGGATAAGAACCACCCCAACCGCCAGAATTTCAGCGGGTTGCGTTATTATCCAGTTGATCCCGATTTCTGCATCAAAGGCGAATTCGTCCCCTATGAACAGCCAAAAATCATCACGATCACCGACATCATCGGAAGCACGTATGATGTCAGCCATCCCGGCTATGTCAGGTTCAGAGTAGGCAAAAAGGAATGCCGGATGGAAGCCGTTGCCGAGGACAACAGCCTGTTCTTCAACTTCCGCGACCTGACGAACGGCGACACCACCTATCCCGGCGGCCGCATGCTGCTGGCCGAGAAGGGCGACGACAATCAGGTGCTCCTGGATTTCAACCTGGCCTACAACCCGCCCTGTTCCTATACGGATTACGCCACCTGCCCCATCCCCCCCGAGGAGAATCGTTTACCCGTGCGCATCGAAGCCGGCGAACAGAATTATCCTCGCCCGCATTAGCGCGATCAGAGGAATCCACAGGAGCGAAATGACCCATCCCGGGTTGTTTCGCTTTTTTGGTTCTCTGGGAATCGCCGGAGTAGGGAGGAAATTGGGGTATGGGGCGGGCAAAGCCCGCCCCATACCCCCATATCTTTCCATCCATCACGGCAACTACCAGAGAGCCGCTTTTTTTATTATGATGGATGCAGTAAAATCTGGTAGGTGTTGCCGGTACCCCTATCATGTTCAATGAACCACCCCTGAAGGAGGTTTAGCCACATGACTCCAACCCGCATGTCGCGCCTGGAAACAGCAATTCGCATCGTGCTTGAGTTCAATGAAGCCTTCAACCACCGTGATATCCAAGGGATGATGCAGTTGATCAGCAAAGATTGTATCTTCGAATCTGCCGATCCCGCCCCTGATGGAACGATGTATGCGGGCGAGGAAGCCATAACCTGTTACTGGCAGGATCAGTTCCGTCAGTCACCACAAACCCATATCGACATCGAAGAGATCTTTAGCACCGGTTTCCGGTGTATCATGCGCTGGAAAAGCAATTGGGTGGATCCAGTTGGAACCAACATGCATATCCGGGGCGTCGATATTTTCAAGGTGAAGGATGGTTCTATCTGTGAACAGTTTTCCTACGCCAAAGGATAGTTGGCATTTGAATAAGGTCGTCGCACGGAAGCCACTCCATGGTGAAAGGCAAGCCAGGGTTCAGTTGAGTGTAAAGCTTACTATCATGATGTCAAGTGCTTTCATGCGGAATAGCGAGAAGGAGGAGTGATGTCCCAGATTACACCCATTCGAATATCGATGCCCTTCAAGTTGGGAATCGTAAACTGCTACCTGATCGAGAACAACGCGAACTTCTTCTTGATCGACACAGGCAGTTCGAACCAGCGTGTTGAGCTGGAACAGGCACTTGAGGATGCTGGTTGCAAGCAAGGCAGCTTAAAACTGATCATTCTGACTCACGGGGACTTCGACCATACCGGCAATGCCGCCTACCTGCGCCGCAAGTTTGGCGCTCAGTTAGCCATGCATCCCGATGATTCCGGGATGGCCGAGCACGGGGATATGTTCTTTAACCGGAAACAGCCCAACATTCTCATCCGGAAACTCATTCCTGCATTCTCCGGATTTGGCAGGGAAGAAAGATTCACACCTGATCTTCTTCTTGTAGATGGGTACGATTTCTCCAAATACGGCTTCGATGCAAGGGTCATCTCGATACCAGGGCACTCGAAAGGTTCAATTGGCATCCTGACAGCAAGCGGAGAACTGTTTTGCGGCGACTTGCTCGACAACATCAAAGAACCGGCACTCAGTTCAATCATGGGTGATTTGGAAACAGCGGATGCAAGTGTAAAAAAATTGGGCAACTATGCCATCAAAACCGTTTACCCCGGTCATGGCAACCCATTCACAATGGATCAGTTCGCCGGGAGGGATGCCTGATGTCATCCGAAGCACATGCTGAAAATAATGGGGAATACGAACATCGGCTTCAATCACAATCAGGCATCTCATGAAATCCACACCACTCCGAATCGATGTTCGCTCCAAAGGATTCGCAATCGCCTCGATGCTGGTTGTACAATGCATCTTTCTTGTCGCACAAATCCTGTTGATCAAATCACCCGCATATGGCGACGAACACACCACTGACCTCGTTCTTTACCAACAGTACGCCCTGAAATTCCTCGATGGGGAAATCCCCTATCGCGATTTCCAGATGGAGTATCCGCCGCTGGCCTTGGTGGTGTTTGGCTTGCCCGGCCTGTTTTCAATGCAAAAGCCCATCGATTACGAAGCCTATCAGGCACTGTTTGTGATCGAGATGGCTTTGTTCAGTCTGGCAACGAATTTCATACTGTTTCGGATCCTGTCAATCGGCAAGCTGGAACTTGCAAATCCAATTACAACGATTGGCATGTACACCCTGGGCGTATTCATCCTATCGCCCCTCATGCTCTGGCGGTTCGACATGTTCCCAGCCTTTTTGACCATCCTGGCGTTCCTGTTCATACAATCCAAAAAGCCCTTCCTGGGTGGGGCAATGCTTGGGCTGGGGATCGTTGCGAAACTCTACCCGTTGGTCATCATGCCCATCTTCTGTTCCTATTATTGGGCGGGGAAAAACCCGAAAGCCTTTTGGCGCATGGCCATGGGCCTCGTTCTTGCAGCATCCATTCTCATTCCGCTATTCGCGTTCGATCCGGATTGGATGCTGCAAATGCTTTCATACCACAAACTGCGCGGGCTGAACATCGATAGCCTGCCGGGCGGCATCTTTCTCCTTGCCAAAGCAACGGGCTTGATGGAAGTACAAATCACGCACGATTTCGGTTCCTTCAACATCGAAGCACCTTATTCCAATCAGGTGGTTCAATGGCTCACACCGCTCTCGGTTATTGTCCTGGGAATTGTTATCATGTTGAGTTTCTTTCGTTTCCGGCAAGAGAGAGGAAAGAACGGCTCCATTTCAGGCCATAGCCTCGTTGCTTATTCGGTTATCGTACTGCTTGCCTTCATCCTGACCAGTAAGGTCTTTTCACCCCAGTACCTCATCTGGCTGTTGCCATTCATTCCATTTCTCAAGCTACGCCAGGCCAGGTTTTTCCTGATCGTTGCCGCCCTCACCATGCTCCTGTACCCATTCATTTATGCGTTACTGATTGCAGCGGAACCCGCCAGCGTGCTATTGCTGAACCTGCGCAACCTCCTGGCTTTGGTTCTATTCGTGTGGCTATTGGCGACGAACCTTCCTGCCAGGGGAATCCCGCGTAAATGTTGAGTCTGATTACCTGAGCATCTTCACCGCGAAGGCCGCGAAGGTCGCTAAGATTCAAAAAAATGTAAAGCGTGTCCGGTTATTTCGAAAAACCGCGCCAACACATTTTTTGAAAGCACCAGCGTGGCTGTGTTGACCAGGGGATGGCAAAGAAAGGTTTCTTCCTCCCATATCTCTTCATCCAGCCATAACTCGACCTGGTGACCGCTATCGTTGACCAGGCCGAGGACCGTCACAGCGCCGCGCCCCACGCCCAGCAGACGCTGCAGATTCTCCTCGGAAGCAAAGCGCAACTTCCTGACCCCGAACTGCTCCGCCAGGTGGTTGAGATCCATTTCCTTCCGGCAGGCAGTCACTGCCAGGAAGAAGCGCCTAGCCTTCTTTTCACATAGGAACAGGTTCTTGGTGCTGACGCCCGGCAAGCCGGGACGTTTTAGCTCCGCCTCGGCGCAGGTAAATACTGGGTCGTGTTCGATTTGCCGATACGCAAACGCATGGGCATCCAGGAATTCCAATAAGCCATCTTTCGCGACAATCATGCCAACATTATATCTTGGTCATCATCGGGGATTTCCGTGATTGTTCCAATTTTGGTAAAGCCTATAGCTGACAAGGGTTTTCTCCCACTTTATGCCGAATTTCGGGCCGTTTTTGGGGAAGAAACCGAGGAAATCTAGCAAAACC
>Ga0209287_10000600_pt1 | contig 20644 bp, 6 predicted proteins | sample PPLLak3cmMay2015_2_FD_187255 | JGI IMG/M metagenome (GOLD analysis project Ga0209287, IMG submission 187255) | Freshwater sediment microbial communities from Prairie Pothole Lake near Jamestown, North Dakota, USA - PPLs Lake P8 Core (1) Depth... | ecosystem: Environmental > Aquatic > Freshwater... | reverse complement strand
CTTCGAGAGCACCGGCATATCGTCCCCAGGTAGTAGTCATTGAATAGAGATCTCCACCTTGCTTCATATCAATCAGGAAGCTTGCACTCAGTCCTTTCCAACTGATTTCATTCAGCATACCTCCGATCCAGTCAGGAGTTACATTGCCCAGTTCTTTCAATTCCCCCTGTGCAGGTAATCCATCGTAGAATATAATATTCCCAGCAGGATCTCTTTCGAAATCATACCCGAATAATACACCATAAGCCTCCTCCGGGACAGCCAGAACCTGCATACTCCAATAGGTACCTAACACGAATTGTTCAATGCCTTCAGCAAGTTCGACAACTTCGTTAATGTTCTTCGACCAGTTGAAAGTGATATCCCATTGGAAATCCCCGGCTTTAACCGGAGTAGCTGACAGCAATAATTCAATCCCACTGTTATCAATCCTGCCAGCATTGATTATTTTAGTTAAATAACCTGAAGCACCGGATATTGGAATAGAGACAATCTGGTTTATGGATTGCTGGTTATAATATGTAATATCAAGTCTTATCCTGTCTAAAAAGAACCGCAGATCAGCCCCAAATTCAAGGGATTTGTTCATCTGTGGCTTCAGTTCAGAGTTAGGCAGTTCGTTGGGTACAAAAAGGTTCAGCAGCTTGGTACTGGCATTCCAGCCATCACCAAATGCAACGGTGGGTTCAAGTGAATAAGGATCAGTATCTCCCCCAACCTGTGCCCAGCTTGCTCTTACTTTAGCAAAAGATAATATATCAGATTCAATATTAAGCAGATCTGTGATTACTGCACTCAGAGAAAGCCCGGGATACAGATATGAATTATTTCCATCCGGAAGGGTACTGGACCAGTCATTCCTCACTGAGTAATCAAGAAATAACGCATTTCTGAAACCTAACTGTCCAAATGCGTACAAACTATTGATCCTTTTTAGCGAGAGAAAATTAGAGACTTTTGGTGTAACCGCAGAGTTAGCAACGTTGTAAACACCAGGAATGGCTAATTCAGGAGCTTCGCCAGTGTTACGCTGATACCTTCTGTCCATCCTGTTTCCGCCAAAGTTGAAACTGAAATTAATATCGGATCCAAAGCCCTTATCGAATGTTACAAGAAAATCTGTGTTTATTTCTCTGAACAACCTTACATCTTCAAAGTAATTCCCGTTGCGGAAATCCATATCGCCTACAAATTTTCTTTCAGATGTGGCATTTAAATAAACATCACCTCCTGTTCTTATAAAGGCGCTAAGCCAATCTGTAAACTGATACCTCACTGTAGCATTACCGATCAATCTGTCGCGGTCGAGAGCGTTGAGGTTTTCGTAAAGCGTCATATACGGATTATTGTGAAAGTTATGGTTCCAGTTATAGATTGATCCGTCGGCATTACGTTGTTTATCACGCAGAAGTGTATAATCAACCTGTCTGCCGGTCCAGGTAAACTGCTGCATAATGTTATTTGCGTTATAACCATATCCAGGCTGGTTATCACTATGTGCATTCACATAGTTACCTCCTGCTGAAAATGTCAGCTTATCAACTGGATTAGAACTTGCACTGAAAGCAAGGGTTTTCTTCTGAAAATCCGTATTCGGGATCATTCCCTTCTGATTGAGGTTCGTGAAGGAAAGTCTGAAACTTGACTTTTCACTGCCTCCCGTAAAAGACACGTTTGTGGATGTGGTATAACCAAGCTCAAAAATATCTTTAATATTATCAGGATGTGAAATCCATGGAGCCGGCTGAGCAACTCCGTTTGCATCGACTGAAGAAAACTGTGGTATCATTAATCCTGCATCCAGTGGCGGGCCCCAGCTTTCGTCAACTCCATCATTAATACCACCACCTGCACCATCGACATAGGAGAACCTTCCAGCGTTACCCTGTCCATATTTATTCTGGAAATCAGGCAGTCTGAGGGGGGTCTCAAATGAGGTAGTATTGCTGATATCCACAGAAAGCTTTTCTCCTCTCTTGCCTTTTTTGGTTGTTACAACAATAACTCCTGCAGAAGCTCTTGAACCATAGAGAGCTGAAGCATTGGCTCCCTTAAGAACTGTGAGAGTTTCAATATCATCAGGGTTTATATCTGCAGCACCGCTACCTTTATTCGTACCATCTGTGCCGGTATCACCAAAGTTTGCGTTATCTATAGGAATACCATCAACAACGAACAGCGGCTGGTTATTTCCACTAAGCGATGATACTCCTCTGATTACAATCCTTGATGAAGCGCCGACAGCACCTGAAGAAGATGTAATCTGTGCTCCTGAGACACGTCCCTGCAAGGAGTTTATAATGTTTGTCTCCTTTGCTTTAGCAATTTCCTCTCCGGTCACATCTTGAACTGAGTAGCCAAGAGCTTTCTTTTCTCTTGATATACCCAGAGCAGTTACAACGACTTCCTCCAGACCCAGAATGTCCGATTCCATGATTCCGTCAATTACTGATCTGCCGTTTATTTCAACCTCCTGCTTTTTCATCCCGATGTAGGAGAAAACCAGTGCGGTTGCATTCTGCGGAACAGTAAGGGAGTACTTTCCGTTAACATCGGTAATGGTACCTATTGTCGTACCCTTTACCTGTACAGTTACACCCGGAATAGGTCCCTCCCCTTCAATGGAGGAAGCGATAGTTCCGGTAATGACTACTGTCTGGGCCTGGAGTGTGTAGACACCCGCAAACACAAACAAAATAATCAACAGAAATAGTTTCTTCATACGAAAATTAGTTTTAGGTTTAATTAACCCGGTAAAGTTAACATTTTTTGAAACACATCATCAATCAGAGCCGTTTTTTTTATATCACCGGGAAAATGGCAATTTAATAAGGATGTGCCGGATATCTTTAATTCCACTCTGATGAACTAAATGATGGGTAATAATTATCTCCTAAATATTTAGAAAATTATTCAGGATTTCATTTCTGAGTAGTATCTGAAAAAGAGTGTTATGGCTTCGATTCCCTTTATGAAGTTCTCCACCGGGTAAGTTTCATTCGGAGAGTGTATGGCATTAGATTCAAGCCCGAAGCCGATAAAAAAGGAATCTGTCCTGGTTGGCGGTGATGTATTGCTTTATTGTGTTCATGGGGAATGGTTGAATGGTTTAGTGGTAGTTTGGTTTTGTTTTTCTTAATTCTTCGGCGGCAATACATAGTTCATTGTAAGTTTCTTCGCCTATTGCCTTTATCAGCGGTTCTCTCAGAAATTCATACACATATATGCCTTCCTCGTTTCCTTTTTCCCGGGCGCTGGCGCATATTGATAATTCCTGGTAATTGACAGCCCTGAAATCAGAGAATTGTTTTATCCTCACCGGGAAAAGGTGGCATGAAAGAGGTTTCTGAAAACCGATCTTTCCATCTGACCATGCCTTCTCGATCCCGCACATAAAAATATTCCCGGTCAGAATTGAATAAGCGCACTCTTCAGTTCCGATCAGGGGTGTAACCAGTTCGTTTTCGAAATCATGTGTGCTTGTGCCCTTCTCTATAATGGCTCTTATGCCTTCCGGCCGCAGGTAAGGCTTTACTTCAGGCCATATTTCCATCAGTTTCTTTGCTTCTTTTTCAGAGAGCGGGGCGCCTGAGTCTCCGTATCTGCAGCAGTTGCCAAGACATTCAGGCAGATTGCACCTGAATTTCTTTTCGAGAATATCAAAACTGAATATGGTATCGCCTATACGAAGCATAAAACCTTCTTTTCTCTGTGTAACTCTGTGACCCCTCAGTGGACCTCTGTGTAAGTTTTTAATTAGTTCTTGTTACACAGAGGTCCACAGAGTATGCACAGAGGACCACTGAGTTAAATGAGAATTTTGCCGGTCATCTCTTCCGGTATCGGCACACCCATTATTGTAAGCAGGGTAGGCGCTACATCTGCCAGGATTCCCTCTTTTATATCTTTATAGTCATCGCTCACAAGTATACAGGGCACAGGGTTTAGTGAATGCGCTGTATTCGGAGAACCATCAGGGTTAATTGCCATGTCGGCATTGCCATGATCGGCAATTATCAAAACATCGTACCCTTTGCTGCGGGCAGCTTTTACAACCTCCCCGGCACATTCATCGACAGTCGCCACTGCCTTCATAATTGCCTCATACACACCGGTATGTCCCACCATATCGCCATTTGCGAAGTTGAGACAGATGAAGTCATATTTCTCAGTTTCGATTGCCCTGATCACAGCCTCCTTAACCTGGTATGCGCTCATCTCAGGCTGAAGGTCGTAAGTTGCTACCCTGGGTGATGGGACAAGTATTCGCTCTTCGTTTACAAAGGTCTCCTCCCTCCCTCCTGAAAAGAAGAATGTCACATGGGCATATTTTTCGGTTTCAGCAATCCTGAGTTGCTTTTTCCCGGCAGCTGCAAGCACCTCGCCGATGGTATTGTCGGCATTTTCTTTCGGATATATAACATGAAGACCCTTGAATGTAGCATCATAGGGTGTCATAGTGCAATAGTGCAGAGGAATTGTTTTCATCCCTGCTTCGGGCATATCCTTCTGTGTGAGTGCTATAGTCAGTTCCTTGGCCCTGTCGTTGCGGAAATTGAAGAAAACGATCACATCGCCTTCCTTTATTGTGCCTATAGGCTTTTTATCAGCGTCGACCACAACAATTGGTTTCATGAACTCATCAGTAACGCCGGCGTCATAAGATTTCTTCATTGCATCAAGGATATCAGTTGCCGGAGTACCTTTGCCATTAACGATCAGGTCATATCCTTCCCTGATCCTCTCCCAGCGCTTGTCCCTGTCCATTGCATAATAGCGGCCGATAAATGAAGCAACTTTGCCATTTGATTTTTTAAGGTGATCAAGCAGGTTCCTCATATAGCCAATCCCGCTGCGCGGATCTGTATCACGGCCATCTCCGAACCCGTGGATTAAAACATTTTTAATACCATATTCTCCTGTCATGTCGCACAGGGTATACAGGTGCCTGTCAAGCGAATGGACTCCGCCGTCGGAAAGAAGGCCGAGAAAATGGACCTGTTTGTTGTTGTCACGGGCATAAGAAAATGCCTCAGTAAGGACTTTATTCTTTTTTATCTCACCGGTTTTGCACTCAAGATTTATCTTAACAAGATCCTGATAAATTATTCTGCCGGCTCCGATATTCAGGTGGCCTACTTCGGAATTCCCCATCTGTCCTTCAGGAAGTCCGACATCCTCACCGCAGGCGAACAACCTTGAATTCGGGTAGTTTTTTTTCAGGGAATCGATGTTGGGTGTCGGAACCGAGCTTATAACATCGGCTTTCGATCCGTCGCCGATACCCCAGCCGTCAAGGATCATCAGGAGAGTTTTTTTATTGTTCATATTCAGGTATATTAGAATGTTGCTGGTTGCTGGTTGCTGGTTGCTTGTTACTGGTTGCTTGTTGCTGGTTAAGATTCAACAAAGATGGAACAGTATTGTTCAGGGTTTACTGAAGGGGCAAATTTAGATAAAAAATGCAATAAAAGATTAACCGCAGAGTCTGTCACCTAAGATTCTCTGAGAAACCTCAGTCAAAATAACAAGTTACACAGAGCTACACAGAGAAGACACAGAGGATCACAGAGTTAGAATGTTACACATATACATCTCTGTGTATCTCTGTGTCTCCTCCGGATTTACTCTGTGTAAGTTCTTCATTTAGTTATATAGTAGAATGCAAAGAAGAAACCATGTCAATACTTTGCGTACTATGCGCCTCCTTAGCGCTCTCTGCCGTTAAAAACCCGACACCACAAGTTTCTGATATCCGAGATCTATGCCTTTCGATGAAACCCTTACAAAGTATATTCCATCCTTAAAGTCAAGGTTATCAATGGAGAACTGTACCATTCCTTTACCTGTGGTATACTCCCTCACAGCCTTACCCCTGATATCGATGATCTTTATATCAGTTTCATTTGAAAGCGGCTCTTCGAACTGTATTGTTAAACTATTAACAGTGGGGTTCGGATAGAGCCTGAAGCTTCTTCCTGCAGCAGTCTCAGCATCTTCTATGCCGACACGTATGTTCCGGTAGTTAAATGAAGAAGCCTGGTAAACCTCTTTTGTTATTGTATTCTGGATGAATGCAATAACCTCAATATCAGAGTTATCAGGTATATTCTCCATTGTCCATACCTGATTGCCTATTGTCTGCTCATCAAGCTTTGCCCACTTGTTTTTGAGTGTTATACCACCTGCATCGGGGATGAATTTCCTGAATACATTGTAGTACACTTTTTCATTCGCCGGGCCGGTATATTCACTGTTTTCCTTTTCAGTTACAGCAAGGAAAAGAACCAGGTTGTCGGCATCAATATCCTTAAGTGCCTTTATTTTTCCGCTGACAGAAAGATCACCGCTGATTGTATCCGTTACCAGTTCAATATTGAAAAGTGCCGGAATCAGGCCCCTGTTTGTTACATCGATGCTATCGATCCTGGAAGCCGCGTTTGCATAGGAGTACATGTAAGCGAAATCGCTCTGTATACCCCCATCAATAAAAGTATAGGGCGCTTTTGAAAGCCCGTAGAAGAGTATCCTGGCGCTTGCATCTCCCGGGTTATCATCGTAGTAGGGATCTCTTCCGTCAAAGTTTGTATGATACTGGATACCAATTACATCTCCTGGTCTCTTATTAACTATATCGTCCACAAAAGAGTTTGCATCACTGCATTCAGTCTTTAACGTATTGGTAAAGTGCTCAACCAGAACGTTCCGGCTCCGTTCACCTATCCAGATATCGTCAAGTGCAATACCCTGATATTCCCGCGATGCGCCGTCAGATCCGTAAGCAAGCCTGAAGACAACATCTCTTTCACCGACAAGTTCATCAAGGGTATGAATTGACTCGACCCAGGATGTATCAGGATCACCCCTTGTGGTCCATCCAATCTGATTTCCCCCGGGTTCTCCCCGAATAACTGCAGAGTTATACCAGACGATGCCATCTTCCAGTGCTCCCACGCTGTGCCACTCTTCCTCATTGCCTACCCTGTACTGCAGTGAAGCTCCGTCCCTGTCCCTGGTGAACCGCTTCAGCATATTTAGTTTTACCAGAGGTCTCTGTGTGGTTCTGAAGTCAAAGCATGGCGAAACAACTGATGATGATTCCACATTTTCAGATCCGGGTGCATAATTTGTGAACCATGATACTTTTCCGCTGGCTGTTACATCCCATTCAAGTGGTCCCATTGTCCAGGAATTGCCCTCCTCCTCACCTTTAATCCATCCCCCGACACCTGCTGTAAAAGTTTCAAAATAACCATCAGCCGGAATTGTTATGGCAGGCTTGATATAGATATCCTTCATAACAGTATCTATACAGTTGGCATAGGTTGTCCTGACTATATACTCGATTTTAACATACCCGGTATCTGTTTTGGGAAAGAGTGCTTCCTTTTCGGCAGTACTGAATTCTGATCCGTTGAATACTTTCCAGCTTCTTGATAAAATCGGGGAAAAAGATTTGGTAGTATCACGCAGGATAAGTGATTCACCAGGATGCAGACAGTCGCTCCTCCAGTAAAAATCAGCATCAGGTCTTACTCCGAGATTGAATGTTGATTCTTTTTTAGCCGGGCAATTATTAACTGTTATGGCGGTAAGAACGATCTGCTGCAATCCGCCTGTTATGTACAGGTGGCCAGCATTTTTCTTGTCACTGTATGTTGTCCCTCCGGCATCTGAGAATTCCCATTTCCATGTTTGGACAACATCAATTGATGAAGTAGAGTTTATAAATAATGTAGTATCAGCATTGCCTTCGATACAAACATCATCAGGAGCAAAAGCAATCTTAGGTGCCGGATAGATTGTTACCGGGACTGCAGTATTTATGCTGCAGCCTGTTTTAATATTGGTGTATGTATAAGTTACTACAGCCGGACCCAGCCCTTTGGTCGGATCAAGATAACTTCCTGATACAGGTCCCGTAAATGTTCCGCCGGTTATTGACGGGAACAATTCATAGGGAGCCATATTATCGCAGATCAGGTCGTCTGTTGCAAGGTTTTTAATTTCAACCTGACCCAGGCTGTCAATATTAAGAGCGGTTGAAATATCATAATCAACGCTATCCCATTTATATGAGAACTTGAGAGTGTCGAGCCCTTCTCCTGCAGCAGGAACATTATAATCGGCGTAAGTAAATCCCATAGTGTAAGCAAGGGTATTTTTGGTATTCGAGAACCCTGTCACTGTAACGCTATCAGGCAGGCCGGTAACACTTACCCTGTATGTGGTATCGGAATAGCAGATCACAGCCGGAATTCCTGTAAAGTTTCCCCGTGCTATCCTGACGATTGTTTTTTTCCCGAGTTCAGCAGAGCATCCGTTTGTGTCGGTTACTGCGTACCTGATCTCATGCTCACCGAGGCCTGCAATATCCGGAAACATTTTAGTTCCTGAGACTCCGTTCCCGCTGAATATTCCGTCCGGCTGAACAGAAATGAGGTCTACTGCTCCGCCATCAATATTATAGGTCGGATTCAGACCAAATGTCGGATCGGGTAACGGATTGATCATGACTGTATCATAAAGAATCCTGCTGTAACATCCGAGAGGTGAAATATATTGATATGAAACCGGATATTGCACATCCGCTGCTCCCAGCGAAGGGTCAGCATAAGCTGAACCTGCTTTAGTGTCCAATAGAATATCTCCGGTCCAATTTGCTGTCCCGCCGATCGGGTACATGCCCTCAATAGAAATATACTCTTTGGCATCACCTTCACAGTAAGCATCATTAAGATTCAGTATCCTGATCTCAGTTCCTACTGAATCTATCTTAAATGATTTACTGATCTGGTAAAATGTGCCTCCGTCATAATATGAAAAAAACAGGATATCTTCATCTATCCCGGGTCTCATCCTTCCGGGATCTATTGTTACTGTAGTACCTGACTGGCTTACAATTCCTGCTGTATCGGTCAGGGAAAATCCTACAATTGTTGCTCCAGCCGGCATACCTGTGACAGTTATAACATCCTGTCCGCTGTCATGGCAATAAAGAGGGTCGAAACCAACAAATGATGATACGTTAGGGTTAACGTACACCAGCCTGGAAGCCTGCTGTGAGCAGTTATGTGCCGGGTATGGCTCAATGTACTGGTAACTGAGCGTATGAGGACTGCCATCAGAACCTGCAGTCCTGGGAGAGAAGATATTACCGCTTACACCTGTACCTGAAAAGACACCACCGGTAACATTTGCCGAAAGAGTAACATCACTCTCAGAGACGCTATAATAGTCTTTTGGAAGTATTATTCTTGATAACGGGTTGCTGGTAACAGGAGCACCGATTTTTTCAGGCACGTTTGAAGATCTTGGTGTAACCCTGAAGGTTATGTCTGCTTTGCTGTCAATATCCTCAACTTGCAGGAGTGTATAGGTTATACCTGTAGCTCCGGGGATAGCAATCCCGTTCCTGTACCACTGATAGGTTGATATTCCCTCGCTTTTGTAAAAGTTATAATAGTATTTGCCTCTCAAAACCTGTCCTGCCGCCCTTATCCCTTCAACGCATACCTGGCTTGCAACAGGTGTCAGGGGGGAAGTATCCACAACCGGAACTGTTTGTGCGCTTTGAACAGGAGTACCTGTATCCGGATATCCGGTTGATGATACAGGTGTCACCTCGAATGACAGATTGTAGCCTTCATCAGCTGGTGTAACCAGATATGTTATTGAAGTGGCACCAGGTATAGGTATTGTTCCATTCCTGAGCCACCTGAATGTACTTGTACCCTCCAGGTCAGCCGGATCAGCATCAGAAAAGTCATAGTCCCCTCCAAGTGTAGAGCCTACCGTGGCGGTTCCCGAAACGATCTGAACATTGCTTGCAACCGGCTGGCTGTTGGCAGGGCCAACTACTAAGCTCTCCTCAGGATCACCCGGGGTGGATCCGGAATCAGCACCCGGGGTAATGTTAATTTTAAAGTAATACCCCTGTTCACTGTTGGTTATAAGGTGAGAAATACTTGTTTCACCAGGGATTATTGAAAATGTAGCGCCGTTGTCAGATGATGAGTACCACTGATAAGATGTTCCGCTTTCAATATCCCCTTCGGTATCGGAATAAACATAGTGACCTGTCAATAAGCCATTTACATTCAATGATCCGGTTATCGGCTGAATAGTGGCAACCGGGATATCATTGATGACCGGACCGGCCCAGGTGATCGTAGTGGCAAGATTGCCTGGCGTGGCTCCGGTGAGGGCTGCGGGTCTGACTGAAAAACCTATATTATAGGTTAACTCGTCGTCAGTCAGTTTATATGAGGTTGTTGTAGCTGAAGGTATGGCAATCGCACCTGCTCCGGCAGAGGATGTCCCGGTATACCACTGGTAAAGAGAAGTTCCCTGGGCGTCACCATCAGCGTCAGAGTATGTATATGACGCATTAAGGGTTAAACCGGATCTTGCAGTACCATGAATTGTAATTCCCGATGCTACCGGCAAAGCATTCACAGTAACATCGAAAATAGTTGGTGATATCGCGGTGCATGAATTTGAATTTGTATAGTTGACAGATACAGTCTGTGCTCCCGGACTATTCCATGTTACGCTTATTGAATTCGTTCCTGCTCCGCTGTTTATAGTACCCCCGGCAGAAACATTCCATGTATATCCGGTCATCATAGTTTCTGTCGAATAGATGTTCCCGGTCGAGTTTACATTTGGTGAAGCAGGACCTGTTATTGAAGGAACCGGTAACGGATTTACAGTAACCGGTAGTTCCGAAGCCGTTAAAGCCGTACAGCTTGTAGCAGGATTGGTATAATTCACGGTTACCTTCTGAGCACCCGGAGTATTCCATGTAACTGTAACTGAATTATTTGCTGATCCTCCTCCGGATGTAACGGTCCCGCCGGAAGAAACTGTCCATACATAATTGCTCATACCTGGATCAGTGCTGTAAACATTACCAGTTGACCCGGCACAGGCAGATGAAAATCCGTCCAGAGATGGAACCGGCAATGAATTGACAGTTACCGGACTGGTTGTGGGTGCAAGTGCCCGGCATCCGTTTTCATCGGTGTAATTAATACTCACCGAGGGAGCAGTTGCGTTATCCCAGGTAACAATTATCATATTGCCTGTTCCACCGCTTGTGATCGTATTGCCTGCAGAGACGCTCCAGGAATACAAAGTCATATCTTCTTCGGTTGTATATATATGTCCCCCGGAATGAATACATACAGGTAAAATGCCTGAAATATCAGGAGTCGGCAAAGGTTTGACATCTACTGTTTTCGCAGTAGGAGTGGCAGAAGTACAACCGTTTGAATTTTTATAATTCACACTTACAGACTGAGGAGGCACTGCTGAATTCCATGTTACTTCCACGAAATCATCCGAAGGTCCGCCGCCATCGGTAACTAAACCTCCTGCAGAGACAACCCACGAATAATCTGTCATTGAGCCATCAGTTTCGTAAACATTACCTGTTGAGTTCAGGCATGGGGAGAAATTTCCGGTTAAAGAGGGGGTATTTGCTGTATTTACTATTAGTATAAAGCTTTGTGAGAATATCTTATAACAGGAAGGACTGGGAAAGGTTGTGGTCAGACCGGTTATCGTCAGTGGTTTTCCGTTTTGTCCTGCGTCGAGGTTTTCAGTGTAGAAGTAGGCTTTTCCTGTTCCATCAACAGTTTTATCAGTGGCTGCCGACTGATTGACTCCGGCAATTGAGTAATGGATAGTAACAGTATTACCGGGGATTAAACCCTCAAGCATTACCTGAGCCGGGTATCCCGAGCACACCGGAAGAACCTGTGAGACTGCCGAGAGAGTCTGTGAAGGATTCACATTTACCGTATAGGTATCGCTTGCCGTGGCTGTTCCGCAGGTGTTATTACTGGTTACCGTCATAGTCATGGTAACTGTACTGCCGGCATCACTGGCCACAGCATGATACGTGGGAGTTACGGTTGTCCCGTTGGTTATTGATCCGTCGCCGTTATGTGTCCAAAATATTGTACCATATGATGCTACTGCCTCGCCTGCCCCGACTGTAGCTGTCCCATCCTCACAGATAGTTTTGCTTCCAGATACGTTTGCCACCGGAAGGTGATCAACATTCACTGTATAAGTATCGCTGACTGTCTCTGTATTGCAGGTACCGGTGCCGGTAACTGTCATTGTCAGGGTAATGGTACTGCCTGCATCTCCTGCCACAGCATGATACGTGGGAGTTACAGTTGTCCCGTTGGTTATTGATCCGCCACCATTATGTGCCCATGAGATCGTACCGTTTGATGCAACAGCCTCTCCTGCCCCGACAGTAGCCGTCCCGTTCTCACATATTGTCTTACTCCCGCTTACTGTTGCAACAGGAAGAGGATCAACATATACCGCATAAGTATCGCCTGCTGTTGCGGCTCCGCATGAATTATCGCTTGTTACAATCATGGTCAGGGTAACGGTACTTCCACCATCTGCCGATACTGCATTATATGTGGGTGTCAATGTTGTCCCGTTGGTTATTGATCCGCTGCCGTTGTGTGCCCACTGTACAGTGCCATAGGCATAGGATGCCGCCCCTGCTTCCACTGTCGCCGAGCCGTTTGCGCATATCGTCTGGCTGCCTGCTACAGTAGCTTCGGGAAGATGTTCAATGTCTACGGTATAAGTATCGCTTGCTGTTGCTGTTACGCAAGTATTGTTACTGGTAACCGTCATTATCATGGTCACAGTACTTCCAGCATCCCCGGCTGTGGCATGATAAGTCGGTGTAACTGTTGTCCCGTCAGTTATGAATCCGCCGCCGTCATGTGCCCATGATATCGTACCATCTGATGCGACTGCCTCACCTGCTCCGACTGTAGCTGTCCCGGTCTCACATATAATATTGCTTCCCGTTACATTTGCTACCGGGAGATGATCCACATTTATAATATATGTATCACTGGCTGTTGCTGTACCGCACAACGGGTTGTCGGTGGTAACCGTCATCGTCAGTGTAACCGTATTGCCTGCATCGCCGGCTGCTGCCGTGTATGTCGGCATCAGCGTTGTCTCTCCGGATGTTATTGATCCCTCTCCGTCCTCTGTCCAGAATATGGTGCCATAGGATGCACTTGCCTCGCCGGCTCCGACTGTTGCCGTTCCGTCTTCACATATTATCTTGCTTCCAGTAACATTTGCCACCGGCAATGGATCAACACTTAAAGTATAGGTATCGCTTGCTGTCGCTGAACCGCAGGCGTTATTACTTGTGACTGTCATTGTCAGTGTAACTGTGTTGCCTCCATCGGCGGCAGCCGCTGTATAAGTTGGTGTCAATGTTGTCGCCCCGGCAGTAATTGATCCGACGCCATCATCTGTCCAAAGAATTGTTCCATAATCGTAGCTGGCTTCCCCAGACCCGACAGTGGCTGTTCCGTTCGCACATATTGTCTGGGAACCAGTTACATTTGCAACAGGCATCGGGTCAATAGTTATTGTTGCTTCATCATCTGTAAAGCCATTGGATCGGGTATCGGCTTCAGAATCTGTTACAGAGACCAGGGTATATGTGGTTGTTACCGTAACAGGATTGATAAAAACATCAAAGAAATCGCCGCTGTTTACATCATTCACTGTACGATTTGTTACTCCATCATCGTACACTATATCAAAAGGGCCAACTCCGGCTGTTGCAGTGAATTTAAGCTGTCCCGTCCCTGAAACACAAAAAGGTCCGTTTGCAGACAGGCTTCCCTGAGGCTCCTCAGCAAAAACAGGACCCGCTGCAAATAATGACAGTAATGTTAATAGTGTGATATAGCTTTTCATTGTGCCCTTTTTACCTGACTTTTAAAACCTGAATTTAAGAAAGCATACCATTGAGTTGTTCTCAAAGAAGTTGCTTCCGACAGCAATAATATCGCCTGATTCGCCTGAGGCAACATCACTGGCAATCTGTGTTCCGTTTCCTCCGGTTTTCTTAATCCGGGTTAAATCCGTGGTTCCGTAGACATCAATGGAGAATACCAGCATCCTGGCTGACAGACCGGTGTTGTACTGTCCGGCAAGCAGAAAAGAATTTGTCTTATACCGGCACATCGCCTTAACTGAATATGGTATTGGGTTTGATGACAAAGGATCCAGGATAACCTGTTGTTCATACTCTATTGACTCATATATGTAATCAGGCATCTTCCAGATATAGCCCTGCTGGGTTGAACCGGTATTGCCTGTTGTCCCTGCAATAAGGTAACCGTCTGCAAGTACCTCAAAATCGGCTGCGGCTTCATTTGGTGTACCCCCTACTATGCGCGGCTCGGTGGTGTTCCCGTTTTCATTCAGCTTTACAATAATGATATTGGTACCTGCCTGTTCGTCAGCAGGCCTGTCCGAACGGTCAGTAGTACCGACAACAATAAATCCTCCGTTTATATCTTTCTTGACCGCAACACCTTCATCATTACCGTTATATCCTACTGCCGGAATAGCTGCCATGGGGTTTAGATCATCATCAATCTTCATGAGTAAGATATCTTTCTTGCCCTTTGGGTTACCGGTCACTTCACCGGCAGGTTCCCTTTTTGTATCGGTTGTCGCAAGTACAAGGAATCCGCCGGATGTTTCAATCAGATCCACACCATACTGATTATCAGATCTTTCGTAGATTTGCAGAATATCAGTTGTCAGATCGGGATTCAGCTTCCACACAAAAAGATCCTTTTCTGAATTCCCGTCAAGGACATACCCGGTACATAATAAATCGCCATCTTCAAGTGCAATTATCCTGGAAGCCGAGCCTTCATATGCTTTCAGGGTCATGGCAGAATCTATCATGTTACCATCCAGTCCCGACCTGTATACTCCGGGCTTCCCTTTTGCACTGCTGCTGAGCTCATCGGTAAACTGGCCGCATATATAATAATAAAGGTCCTCCCCCGTCTGGCCATCTTTAACAATTGCAATACTGTTTCCGGTTTCTTTATACGACTTGCTGTAAAACTTAAGAATAGTACTATCGGTTTCTCCCTTTTCGCATGAAACAAGGAATAAAAGAATAGCTGCTGTTACTGATATCCTTCCTTTCATTGCGTGCTGATTCTTTTTGTTGGTTTGTAGAATATCTTTGTATACCCGAAACTGAAATTCACTGCGTTCAGATTAAAATCATCATCAAGGTAGTTATATCCGGCTCCCAGGTCCTCAGCAGATCCTGTACGGTTCTTAACCTGGTTATAGACTCCCAGGTTTGCCCTTATCTCAAAATTCAGGTATCCTTTGGGGATTTTGAGTTTTATACCACCTCCTGCCTGGCCGATGATGTCCATCCTGATCCGGCAGTCAACCCTGTCTATTTCCGGGCTTTCCTTGTCGGGGAAAGGTATATATTTGCCTGATGTATATGACACATCCTTTGCAGTGGCAGCCAGGTTGAATGCAGGGCCGGCTCCCCCCCTTGCATAGGCGGTAAATTTCCCGAATGATATTATGTTATAGGTTGCCGTAACAGGCATTTCCAGTCTATGCTGAACCTCACTGTAGTTTACAGTACCATTGTCAAAGAAATTCTCCCGGGTGGAGAAAGACAACTGAGAGTACCCTCCCTCAATATTCAGCTCCAGCTTTGAAGTCAGTGCAAATTTTGCTTCAACTGAAGCATAAAGATTCAGGGCTTTTGAGGAATAATCCCATTCTCTGAGAGCAACTGCCATGGTTTTAGGATCAACAAAAGTAACAAAAGGGATATTTGTTCCCAGACGAATAACCATCTGGACAACCGGCCTGACATTGAAATTGTTATACAGGTGAACGAAGCTTGAATGGTCAGTGGGGCTCAGCTGGTATTCCGGGTATTTTTTAAGGAAAGAGAGCATGGCCGAATCAGCCTCGGCATTCCTGTCCTGGAATAGAAATGTCTGGATAATGAGTTTATAGGCAGAAAGCTCTTCCTCCTGCTTGAATCCCGACCGCAGGCACTCCTCGAGCATCGCGGGGACCTGTTCAACCTGTCCGTTGTCAAAAAGTGTTTGTGCATTCCTGAGGTTTTCGGCACATGTGCTTGTCTCCTGCGCCAGGGAACCCAGTGAAAAAGAACTGCATAACAGCAGAAGAAAAAACTTTGAATTTAAAATGAATGAATATCCGGTCTTCATTGAACTGATATCTTATTTTATCACATTAACCTTAATATTATAATCCTTTTCGGAGCATGTTTTTTCGAGGGGTATATCCCTTGCCACGTAGGTATTCCATTCATCCTGTGTCATATTCCTTGAGACAAGCGTGCAGATGTCGGCAACCATATAATCGGCATGGGAAGGCCGGCCGACAAGGTTCTGCGTGCCCTCATATGAGCCTGATAACAGCATCCTCCCATCGTTGCTGAAGCTGATGACCAGAACCCAACCTTCATTATCGGTAAATGTGATCGGTGGTTCTGTCAGATCAGCAATATTATTGAATATCTTAAGCGTCTTATCATTGCTCGCGGTTGCCATCTGTCCGAGAACCGGATTGAATCTTATGTCGTTGACCTGTGCATTATGAGCCTTAACTTCCGCTATTTTTTTACGGGAACTTACGTCCCATAGTTCGACGTTTCCGTTTACATCTCCAAGTGCAAGAATGTTCTCGTCAGGTTTGAACCTTATAACCTTGATATTTCTTCCTGTCGTTTCAATCCTGAAGTTATCACTGTTGTTTTCAGGGTTCCACACGATAACGTTGCCATTAGTGTTTATACCGGCAAGATAATTTCCGTTTGATGAAATGTCGATTGAAGTTATCTGTGTTAAGCCTGTAGTGACATTTATGCCTGTGTGTGCTGCAAGGTCCCATTTAAGTACTTTGCCATCGATTGATGCTGAATAAAGATACTTGCCGTCAAACGAGAATATCAGTGATTTTATCTTTCCGGTATGACCTGTAAGCTCATATTGCATGTTATTGCCTTTAAGCGGGATCATCCGGATTGAAGAGTTGCTGCTTCCGCATGCCAGCCAGGAGGCGTCGGGATTAACTGCCAGGATCTCAATAATATCAGTTCCCGAATAGATAACCTGGAACGTCTGTTCCTTTCCGTTCGGATCCCATTTCAGCACCTTCCCGTCCTCACCCGAAGTATAAAATTCGTTCCTGCCCGGAACATACGCAATACTCCTTATTGCACCAGTGTGTCCTTTAAATGTTTTATATGTTACGCCTCCATAGAGTTTTGCTACATTATAGAGTCCGGTATAGATATCAGCGTCATTATCAAGACCTCCGTTCTTTTCATTAAATAAATATGCCTGGTATGCAAGCAGGGTCTGAAGGTCTTTCTGCCCCTGCACCTGCAGAGATTTAATTGACATTGATTTTCCGATAGAGAGCATCCTGAGGCTGAGTGCCCTGTTCCTCTCTGTCTCTGCTATTGATCTCTGCTGATCAGCCCTTATGCTGGCACGCTTTGCCGAGTCGGACTGTTCAAGTGCGAGTGCCTCCTGCTGTCTTGCCAGCTCTGCGTTCCTCTCAGCAATACTTTGCTGCTGTACCGCTCTCGATCTCTGCCGCAACGCCTCATCAGCATTTGTCTGTGCCACAACAGCACTTGAGTCAGCCCTCTCTCTTTGAACATTGGCAAGTTTTTCATTCACCAGAGCCTGGGCTTTAGCAATTTCTTCCTGTTTTCTTCTTTCCTCTGCAAGAACAGTTGCCCTGTCAGCAGCTATCTTCTGAACAAATGCGAACAGCATGAATCCGAGTGAAATTATCGCTGCTGTACCAAGGATCATGGCAACGATCTTTGTACGCCTCATCTGCCTCTTCTGCAGTCTTATCTTGCTCTCCTCCTCATCGAGGTACTCTTTTTCGCTGGTTCGCAGATATACCATTGCCCGTTCAAAGGCAGGGTCATACCTCTGCGCCCAGGCAAGCGTTGGCTTGTGCTGATCGCGCCAGTTGATAGCCAGCTGAAGGTCCGGCGGTCTCCAGAGGCTTGTCTTCCCCTGCTGGTACATTGCCGATGCTTCCGATAGGCGAAGGTACATCTGTACCGATGCGGCTTCATCCTCAACCCATTCCCTCAGCCTGTCCCACAACCTCATGAGGCTCTCATGAGAGACATCTATTATTGAATCATCGCTCAGTGGAACTCCTTCACGCGGAGTAAGAAATGACCTGGATTGTATCCTGAATTTTTCAACCACCTCGAATAGCTCCGCACTGGTGCACTGAACAACGGATTTTATGGTTGTAACGCCTGAGGGATGCCTTATCCCCTTGTTGTCGGCACCCTTCTCCGTTATGATCTTGAACATCCTTTCACATATCTCCTTGCCTCTTGTTCCGAGTTCCTCGAATGCCTCGTTTGCGTGCCGCGACATTGCATCACTCATGGTCCCCACCGACTCATATTCGATGCTGCTGACCGGCCTGTCCGGTTCATCAAGCTCCTGCCAGTAAGTCCAGGTGCGCATCAGGGCATGCTGGAGCACCGGCAGCTGGTCGGTCCTGTCACCAATATCAGTAAGCAGTGTTTCAACCAGTTTTGGGTCGATCTTTGCTCCGGCATATTTCACCGGTCCCTCAATAGCCTGCCTGTAGTTTTCCCTGTCCATGTGCGGGACAAGGTAGTTGCTGTTGTTGATCAGCTGTGTAAGTCCCTGATAATGTGCACATTCACCAATGAAATCAGAGCGCATGGTGATGATAGTGAATATCTTTGCTTCAGGACGAAGTATGGAGCTGACCAGCTTCTCAACAAATTCAGTTGTGTGGCTGCCCCTGGATTCTGAAGCGTCAAGTGCGCTGTATCTGAACAACTCTTCGAACTGATCAACCACCAGAAGAACTTTGTCGTCGCCTTTTATGAGGTATTTATTGAGAGTCGATGCTATTCCGTCGGTATTCAGGTGGATATCGAGGATTATGTTTTCATGTGAGGTATTTTCAGAGCCTGGTCCTGTTATATTTTCCTTTATAGAATTCCCAAGGTTGCCGATAGGGTCATTCCCGGGTCTGAACATGATAATTTTCCATGATGATCCCTGTTCACCCAGGTTCCTGACTTTAGGCAGGACGCCGCAGTATATGAGCGAAGATTTTCCGCTTCCTGAAGCTCCGATTACCGTAACAAACCTGTTTTCAAGAAGCTTTTTAAGAACTTCCTCGCTCTCCTTTTCACGGCCGAAAAACAGATCGCTCTCTTCCGGGGCGAAAGGCCTCAGCCCCGGAAATGGATTGAGAACCCGGGTCTCTTTGTTTGATCCCATAATCAGAAATTAGATATAGCCAATAATCTATATTTTAATGCCAATTACCAGTATATCATCAACCTGGTCGTTGGAACCTTTCCATTTCATCAGCCGCTTGTTGAGAGTCTCCTTCTGCTCATCCAGCGGCAGATTGTGAACTTCAAGAAGGAGCTCCTCAAATCTCCTGTACATGAATTTTTTCCCGTCAAGTCCCCCGAACTGGTCGGCGTAGCCGTCAGAGAACAAGTAGAGACAGTCGCCTTCCAGGAGGTCGATCGGGTTATTTGCAAAAGACTGGGGCTGGCTTCCATCGAATGCCCCGATAGGAAACCTGTCGCCCCTGTACCTGATTATTTTATTATCCCTCACCATGACAAGCGGATTGTTTGCACCTGCAAATTCGGCTTTTTTATTTTTCAGGTCAAGGACTATGAGAGCCATATCCATGCCGTCCTTGATGGAGGTATCACTGGTGTTTTCATTGAGGGTTGTTATTACCCCCTGATTCAGCTCGTCGAGTATCCTGTTGGCCGATCTTGCCTTTTTAACGGTGAGGGCATAGTTAAGCTGGTTAAATCCGACGATCGACATGAAGGCGCCCGGAACTCCGTGTCCCGTGCAGTCAACAGCAGCAACCATTAACAGACCTTCACATTCATGTACCCAGTAAAAATCGCCGCTTACAATATCCTTTGGCAGATAGAATATGAAATAATTTTTCAGGTGTTGGCTGATCATATGGAATGACGGAAGAATCGCATTCTGAATACGGCGGGCATAATAGATACTGTCCGTTATATGTTTCTTCTGCTCTTCGATCTCCTCCTTCTGTTTCTCTATTTTCAGTGTGCGTTCCTTGACTTTTTCTTCCAGCTCATAGGTATAGCTTTCAAGCTGGGCTATCATCATGTTGAACTTCTCAGTAAGTCGCGTAATTTCATTGTTACCAGATACTTCAGCACGTTCTCTCAGGTCGCCGTTTGAAATCCTGTCAACATTTTCAACAAGTTTTTTAATCGGAAGAGTTATCACCTTGGTTTTTCTGTAAATAACCGCACTTAGAGCAAGCATGGTAATTATAAAAATAAACATGAACCTGAAAGCCTCTTTTCTGAATAATTCCATCTGTTCAGTCCGGTCAGAGATAATTCTGATGACAGATCCCTGGTAAAAGCTTGCCCCCACAACATCCTCAGCCGCAAACCTTTCCATATAGATGTAGTTGTAATGGTACCATCTGTCGCCTACCCTGTCCATGATTTCTATTGTGTCTTTATCCTGGAACACCTCAGGAAGAATACTGTCCTGGTCAACTTTCAAATAATCTTTATTCAGACTGAATGCAAAATCGGCCCAAAGAAACAGCTCGAGATCGATGATCCCCCGGGTTTCGCTTTTTATTTCTGACTTGGTAACTTCAATTGCCTGGACGATATCATCAACCCGCTTTGAATAGGCCCCCAGCTCAATGATAT
>Ga0209287_10000597_pt1 | contig 20673 bp, 17 predicted proteins | sample PPLLak3cmMay2015_2_FD_187255 | JGI IMG/M metagenome (GOLD analysis project Ga0209287, IMG submission 187255) | Freshwater sediment microbial communities from Prairie Pothole Lake near Jamestown, North Dakota, USA - PPLs Lake P8 Core (1) Depth... | ecosystem: Environmental > Aquatic > Freshwater... | reverse complement strand
TGTTCACTGACACCTGGCTGGTTGGTCAGTACAATTATACGATCTGGGCGACGGATAACTCCAGTAATATCAACAGCAGCAGTGGACATCACTTCCATGTCTCAGCCCAAGCCACGATGAGCATCGCCACCCTAAAAAACAGCTACAGCGGCACTCAATACATCAACATCACGGACCCGCCAAACCCACCAGAGAACTTAACATTGGTTGGTCGGGGATTCACCTGGAATACCTATTATAACGCATCATCTGGAGAAAACATCCTGGAGACGTACCAAGGACCGGTGAACTATCCGGAAGAGAATGGTACCTGGACGCCGATCAACAATACGTTCTATCAGCTCGCATCCAACCATCCAGCATACGTCTACGGTTATCGTAACGGGAACGACCAAGGATTATACGGTGTATACTTCAAATCCAATGCACAACTAGACTGGCCTGTCGCATTCGCGTATAATAAGTCAGATGATCCATCGATTCATGCAGTAAGAAGCAAACTCGTCGGAGTCGGATACGTTGATCCGCAGAGCAACTGGGCATACCAATACCTACAGAATGTCCAGAGCAGCCAGGGTCAGACCAATGATTATTCTATCACCTACCCCGGTGTCTTTACAGGGACGGATGTCACCTGGAGCTATGGGAACACGGGTCTGAAAGAAGAAATCACCATGAGTAATGCGACGAAGACCGTGTTGCAGAACCACCCACCATCACAATACGGATTGAATGATACCAGCTCCTATCTCGTGTTCATCACCAAACTGGACTATCAGAACCTCAACCTTTACAATGGTTCAGGAGTGCTTGATGGGAACGTCACTATATCTGATAATGGAGTCGAGTTTAAAGATGCCCTTGGACAGTTCAAATGTGCATTACCCCTTGGCGATGCTTATGAGTTGAAGAACGAGTTATTCAACCAGAAACTCACTTACCGTATCGTTCATCTGAATGGGAACACGTTTCTGCTCTCCGGGCTGAAACTGTCTGATTTGATTGCAATGACCTTCCCGGTTGTTATCGATCCGACATTAACGGTATACACTCCTACAAGTGATGGATTTATCTCCAAAACAAGTGGTTCCTATAACACGGCATGGACTGCTTCCTCTGGTACGATATCTGATTCTGCGTCATATATCTCGATTGGGCAGAAAAAGGATCCCGCGGCGCCACCCTCTTTCACTTATACTATTTATCGAGGCTTCGTCTTCTTCAACACGACTGTGTTACCCTCAAACGCTTATCTTGATAATGCCACGCTTTCTGTCTACAAAAAGGATGATTATTCATCCACGGATTTCGACATCACCATCCAGAATGGTCAACCGACCTACCCGCATAATCCGTTGCAAACCAGTGATTATAGTAAAAGCCTTTACTCAGGCAATGGGGGGACTTTGAACACCTCACGGTTTGGTAGTGGGTATAATGCGATACGGTTGAATGATCTTGCCTGGATCAATAAAACAGGAGTGACCAAGCTTTGTCTGCGAAGCAGTAGAGATATCAATGGAAATGCTCCGACAGGGAATGAATACATCAATGTATATTCAAACGAGTTCCTTGGGATGTATCCACCCCGGCTGGTGATTAACTATCGGAACCAGTCGAAGATTAAGAACACAGGCTCTATCGATATCAAGGGATACTTGTTGATTCAGGTGCAGTTCTATAATTCAACACAAGGGAAATGGCTCCTTGATGATGATACCATCAATGAGACAACAGCTAGGACCATCACTTGTGGAAATCAGTTGGCTCTCGACACGATCTTCAATGGCCAGATGAGAGCATCAGATCTGACCCATGGCACAGGCACCTATCGAGTCTACAGCGCATTCAGAGATCCTGAGGGGAACATCCTGCGGACTGATAACGATGTGGATCTTGAAGCTTGGTGGCAGTTCAGCAAAACCTAGATGGGACAATAGGATCTCGACATTCAAGGATTAGAAAATCAGGGTGATTATGAAATATCCTTGATTTTCCATTATTTTTTTTGTGCATTATTTTTCGAATATGCTGTATCGGGTGAACTCTGGGTAGCGGTGGTACACGTAGAGGAGGAGTTCGGTTGGTGTGTAATGTCCAAAGTGTTGTGTGTATTCGATGAGTGTTTTTCGTTCTTTCAGGGAGAGTTGTTTTTCGATGATGTCTTGTGCGATTTTTTTTCCTTTTGTGGTCAGTTGATATTGATAGCCGATGGCGGTACCTTTTGCTCGTTGTGTGTGTTCTTCAATGATGTTTTCGTTGTGGAGGGTGGTCATGGTTGCGTTGATTTGGATGCTGAACGGCCCGTATTTATAACCAGTGAAGGTGAAGAGGCTGTTTTTGTAGGCCTCGGTGTTGAGGAGGAAGAGGAGTTTCTGCAGGTAAGTCCGGCCCCATACTTTTTCAAGGAGGTAGATGACGGAGATGAGGATTTGGGTTCCTTTATCGATGGTGTTTCACCTCCTTTTCATAGTAGTAATCGTATTTCTCCGGGTCATGGAGGAGGGATCCGAATACTCTGAGGTTTCCTTCTTTATCGATCCGTTTGGTCAGTTCAATGATGCCTTTGGTTTCTTGTGTCTCTGTGGCGAAGAGGATCACATTGGTGTCTCCTTTGATGATTTTCCCTAAGGGTTTAAAGGAGGAAAAGAACGTGGTTAATCGTTCATCCTCTTGATGGATGATGTATAGATGGCATTGTTTCTGATGGAGGATGTGTGATTCTGTGTGGATTTCACTTTCTGATTTGAGGATCCGGGAGAGTATTTTCGGATCTTTATCATCGTAATCCGCGGTCTCATAGGATTCCACGAGCAGTGCAATCTCTCCTTCGAGTTTAGCATGGTCTCCTTTGAGTTGTTCCAGGAGGGTCTTGGGGTGGATCGCCTTGTAATGTTGGGCATTTGTTTCGTTATCGATGGGGAAGATGAGGTGTTCTTGGGTGAATGTCTCGACGATCTTGTAGGCGTTGGATCGGCAGATGTTGGTCCCAAGTTCGGAAAAGATGGTCATCACATCTTTGACGCTGACTGATTTTTTGCTGCATATTCTGATGAAGGCTTCTGCTTCTTGTTTTGTGAGACCTTTGAGGCCTTGGAGGAGTGTGATGATGGTCGGGAGGTTCTCTTTCACGGGTATCCTACCAGTATCTCATGGTTCATTAATTTTTGTTTTCCTGTATAGACTACAGTTTCTGTGGTAGACTACGTTTTCTGTCTGAGAATCTGTTTTCTTTTTTCATTTCACTCGATTACTTATCATCACCATCGTTTAGGTCGATTAAGAAATTATGGAGGTATAAGAAAATGAACCAAAAAGTTGTGTTGGGCAGTATTTTGTGTATACTGCTGATGCTGGTGAGCACCCAAACCGTGTTTCTGAACATCGTGAAATCCGACCCGCAAATCCATCAAGGGGAAGCCTTCGTAGGGGATCTCTGGGTCAGTGAGTTAAACGTCTCTTCGGTGTTGGAAGAGGTCGCCTTTGTCGGCGTTGGTCATGCGAACGCATCCGATGATTATGTGGCTTGGGAAAGTGGCGAAGGCGATATTGTGGCGAATTGGACGGTACAGATCGAGGAACAATCTCATCCGGATTACAATGTGATGTTCAGTCTGATCGCCTATAATGTTGATGATAATAACTCAGAGATGGATACCGCGTATTGTGTCGAGGATTATGAGGCGGACACCGGGTATAATGATAGCGGGTATCTTCGTCTCCATGTTGAATTCGATAAAGATTTCCTGAAAATGAACACGGAGGCGACGTTGGTGTGTTATTTGAATGCGGTGGTGAAGATCAATAACACTGAGGAAGCGGTGAATTTCACGACCTGGGGCCAAGACCGATGTATTATTGGTGTTGTTTTTGACTCTGGGTCATCGTTTGAGCCGTATTCTCATTTCCGGATGGAGGGGAATGATAATTTCCCGAATATCTGGTCGTGGCTGTCTGGGTGGAATGAGAGTAGCAGGTTTGATGATGAGCAGGATATGTTGGAGAATCAAACCTTTTTCTATGTCAGTGGAAGCGAGCAATCTGAAAACGGTGATTGGAAGCTTGGCCAATTTGATATTTACATGGATTATGGATTTTATTACGCTGATTTTACAAGAAATCTCATACCATATCAAATACAATTTAACATCAATGGTGAAAAGAATGTGAATCCGTTTATCGCCTTGGTATATCATTATTCAGGCGGATCACAAACCTCATTAAACAGATTTTTTGTTGTACACGAGGGAGCATTATTAGATCCAATAATTTCCCAACCTGTTGAATTTCCGCAAGAGAGCATGGGTGTCACTGATACACTCCATGATTATGATGATGAAAATTCAGATGATTATATCGGTTTTGTTGGACAAGCATGGAGTGTTGGTTGGCTGGGTCATACGAGAGTAACATTGGTGAATGCTGTTCATATCAATTCGGGGGTAGGGCAGCTAGGATCAACAATCTTTACCGATGCTGGGTATTACTGGCAGAATGGCTGCGGCTACTTTAATACAACGTATAACCTTGATGTTGATAGTTCGACGAATTTCGGGATTACAACGGTTGATTGTGATATCTCAGATGTACTGCTCGATAATGGACAATTTATTTATACATATGCGGCTGACGTAGGTGATACCCGAATCCAGGTGGTCTGCTAGACTCTTGAAAAGTGGATGGCTTTTATATGCCATCTTCTTCATTTTTTTTATAACAGGGGAAAAATATAAAATATTGATTGGTGATATAAAAATCATGACTAGGAAATTTGTTGCATTATCAATTTTTTTATTCGTTTTGTTTAATGCGGTTTCATCAGAACCACTTATTGTTGTTGGCACGTCAATTGAAAACACAATAACTGGTGGTGATTTACCGATTCGTATTATCGGCAACAATCAATTCACATCGGAGAATGGTGTTTCTGGAGGCAATGGGACTATGGATGACCCATATATTATCGAGGATTGGGTGATTGTCAGTGATGGATCCACATCACAGGGGATTTTTATTAACGGTACGGACGCATATTTTATCATCCGGAATTGTACCATAAGGGGTTTTCATGATTCTGTTGAGCATCGTCAGGGAATTCAACTTTCTGAGGTGACACATGGGAGGATAGAAACAACAGTCGTTTCTGAGAGTGAGATTGGAATCTACCTTCGATATTCACCAGGAAATACGGTTGTAAATTGTACATGTTCTGACTACCCAAATGAAAATGGGTATGGGATTGGTCTGTACTATTCAGCGAATGTCACTATTATTTCCTGTCATTGCTATCATATGTATGTGGGTATTGAGATTTCAGAATCCTCAGGGTTAATCATTCAGAAAACAGAGTGTTCCAATAATTCTGGTTGGGGTTTGATGGCAGATGTTCCTTTTCAGGAGATATTACAGTATCTCATCGAAGACTGTTCATTTACGGGTAATAGATATCATGGTTTTTGGGTGAGTGGCTCCACTCGGAACACCTCTGGTTCGATTTTCCGGAACTGTTCGTTTAGTGACAATGGTGATACTGGGCTGGTTATTTCGCATTTATCGCAGAATGTCATCGAGAATTGTGTTTTTGATCATAATAAATTCGGGATGTATCTCGATCGGTCTGGAAACAATATTATAAGAAATTGCAGTTTTCTTTCTAATACCCTGCATGGTGTGGATATTGCTGGGGTGTTTATTGTATTAAACCTTCCTCGGAATAATGAAATCTCGTATTGTGATTTCATCGGTAATAATATTGGGATATCATTATTCGGAACAAAAATTACGAGGATTCATCATTGTATGATTTCGAGTAATACTCACATTGGTGTGTTTTGTCCATTCTCGATAGCGAAGGTAACCTTATGTAACATCGTTGGTAACGGTCGAAATAATTCTGAGTTTATTGATTCCGCGGGTATGTATAGCTGGGGGTCATTCTATTTTGATGTGCGTCAAAACTGGTGGGGGTCCCCTAAAGGACCGAGCGTCTCCCTTATATATAATACAGGGAATTATGTATTTAAAATAGTGCCGTTGCGGACGATTGATAACGGTGATTTGGTGATGCTGCGGTACGGGATCGCTCGTTTTCGTCCTTGGTTGTCTGAACCTGTTCCTGATGCGGGTAGACAGGCATAAACTATCATATGATTAAAAGAATGGAAATATGGTATATTATTGCTTGATTTTCCAGTATCTTTTTATACAGGTTTTTACACTCTTTGATGATGACACGGAAAAAATCTCTCTCGAAAGAAACCATTGATTTCATCAGACAACAAGTATTGAAGGGAACATCGAAGGCTCAAGCGGCACGAGACCTTGATATTTCGTATCGGACCGTATGGAATCATACGAAGGACATCCGAACACAAAGGGTTCTCTCCAGGGATTTGATTGAGGTGATTCGACAGGATGTACAGAACGGTGCATCGAAATTCCAGACTGCTCAGAAGTATGATGTTTCATATAGTGCGGTGTATCGTTGGACAAGGGATATCCCGGGGAGGAACTGTGGGTGGCCTGGGATCCGAGGGAAAACCCTTGAGATGTTAAAGGAACTAGTAGACAATGGTTTTCTCCTCCCCACTGGTGAAAATGTTCATGGGCAGTTCTTGACGTTGCGGAAATATTTTCCCTCTATCTATCGTATCTCAATATATGGTAAACAGATCTTTTTGTTGAAGGGGCGGGAAGAGGATGCGGTTCGGGCGTTTCTTGGAAGCACCAGGAAGAAGATCATCAGTTATCAGGAGTTGCATCAGGTCACTGAGGTTTTTGGTGCTGATATCAGTATGAAGGAGAAGAAAGCGTTCCTTTTCAAAAAACGGGGTCATCATCGGTCTGATAAGAGGGGAGTCCAAAAGAGGGTTTCTCTTCGAGAAAAGGAGGATTCTTTTTCATTTTTTTACATTCGGAGGTACTGCTCTTCAGTAGTTCCGAAAGTAAGGAGGGAAATATGGAAATTCTGGTAAAAATACACGCTGAATGATTTACCAAGATTTGCATGATAGGTCTTTCTTAAAGAATAAGTAAGTAGAATCAATATTTTTGTAGTAATGATTAATACTATATATTATAGGCTTCCAGGGGTTCAAATCCCTTCCCCTGCATAATTTTTCCCTCCAAAAGAAGATTTAAATAGACAAGGGTTGATTATTTTTCTATCGAGGGAAGGAAATGATTATAAGGAAATGGTTGACGATAGGAATCATTCTCTTGTTCGTCGGAACCTGTGTTGTTCCAGCGATAGCACAGGATACTGAGAAACCTCTACCAACGTCAAGAGGCAATTGGTTGTATGTTGGTGGGAGTGGACCAGGAAACTACACGAGGATTCAGGACGCTATCAATGATGCGTCTGATGGTGATACTGTGTTCGTGTTTTCCGGTATCTATTACGAGCATGTTTTCGTCAATAAGAGTATAAAGCTGATTGGTGAAAGTAAATGGTCGACTATCATTGACGGAAACCATACGGGAATGGTAGTGAGTATTCGCGCGAATCAGATGGTGCTGACAGGATTTACTATATGTAACAGTGGTGATTTTATGTATAATGATGTAGGATTGTACATCCATTCTGATAATAGCACTATCGTTAGCTGCGTCGTGAGAAATAATTTTAAGGGTGTCGTTCTTGATTACGCCCATGGAAACTTGGTTTCCGAGAATTATGTGCATCATAACCGGGATGGTATTTCAATCAATGGATACACATCACAAAACTGTATCTCCAACAATACCGTATCATACAATGATTGTGATGGTATTTCGACAGGCGGTGATTTTATTCATTACGATCATCATGAAACTATAGCAAGCAATGTTGTAACGAAAAACGCATTTGGTATTGTCGTAGCAGGGTCATCAGCCACGCTCATCACTAAAAATACGATTTCGAATAATACCTATATCGGGATCAAGTTAGATTATGCTGTCAATTGTGTTATCTCTTGGAATCTCATCAATGACCATGGAGAATGGGGAGTATTATCTGAGTTTTCATCGAATAACACGTTTCAATATAACACTCTGATGAATGCAGGTTACGGGCTTGCGTATTATACAAATCATGGAACCTCGGATACCTGGTATCAAAACTATTGGGGTCGTGGGCGGGTCTTGCCGAAATTGATTTTCGGGAATAGGATGTTCAATGAGGAGGACGACGACCATGCATTTTGTCTTCCATGGGTGATGATAGACTGGCATCCAGCGCATGAACCCTATGCCCTCCCAGGAATGACCTGAAAAACCCTAAATTGTAGTCTTTTATGGGAGTAATTATTATTCGTCTGTCGGAATTTAACCGGTAATCGTGGGTTCAAATCCCTTCCCCTGCATAATTTTTACATTGATTTTCCTTGTCAAAAAATTATTTGTTGAAAGGAAATGAGTATCCTCAACGTATTGAGGTGTTTTACATATCTTGAATGTTGCTATGCTATTTTTATTATACTTCCGTATCCTGCAAAAGAACCCCTGCATAAACCGTCCAGGTATATGTCCCTCCGAAATCAGCTGCAGCGTCGATCTCTTCCCAGCTGAGTGTAGCAATATATGGTTCCACAGGTGCATACGTCTTGTAGGACCCTGTTGCGGTGACAATGCATTCGACTGGCTGTTCTTTATAGACTTTAAAGCTACCTGTGCCTCCTTTAACTGATCCGGATTCATCGGTTACCCTATTCAGTATTGTTCGTTCCCCGCCGTCCTTGATCATCGTGATCTGGATAGGAGTACCTACGGCAATATCGGTGACGACAAAATCTCCTTTCGCATCAAGAAGACTCACCAGGACATTAACCACGACAACAACGGTGATATAATCTTCCTCTTCCTCAAGTAATTCACAGCCGCTTAACGAAAGTGTAATCAAAAGTAGACAGACTCCTATTATTATAATGTGTTTTTTCATCTTTGTTCTCCTTTATTACAAATGGACTAATTACTTATAAGGTTGCTCGTTTTATATCAACAGGAGAAACATATACTTTTTTAATATTACACTGGGGTTCAAATCCCTTCCCCTGCATACTTTTTTACACTTTTCAACATTTATAGCGAAACAATTAATACTTATCAGGATGTTTTTTTGTTTTTTAGAAAGTATTATTTAGATATTATACTATTTTACATCTGTGGTGATGTATGGATAAGGATGAAGAAGTAATGAAGAAAGCAACCAAACGAGCAAAGGGTAAAACTTGGTTTTATATCCATTTTGCTTGTTATCTGGTGGTGAATATTGGTTTGTTTGCATATTGGTGGACAAGAACTGATGTATCTGGATTAATTGCTATCATGTCTGGAACCTTATTTGGGTGGGGTGTAGGTATTGTAGCGCATTTCATAGGAGTATTTTTTGGTTCAAGTGACAAATAAATTTAAAGAAATTGTATTGCGATCGTTGTCTTGTCTGTAATCTTGGGTTCAAATCCCGTCCCCTGCACTATTTTTCTTTTTGTTACAGGAGAAAACTATTATTTTTTTACGTATGGAACAAAGTTTAAATCTCGTCTTATCTGATGAAAGCAAAGAAATTAAATTCTCTTATTATTTTATGCAGTAGTAATTAATGTAGTAACAAAGTCATTTCGTTTGATGGAGAAATAAATATGGAATCATTTCATGAATATATGGATGAATATAGAAAACAGATGCGCAAGGGTGACATCGCAGAGGCGTATAAAGGATTGATGGACTATATCATGAATTTGAGAACGCATTTTCAAAACAAATATCCTGATTATTTCGTCTCTGGGAGTATTTATTATGGATATATGGACATGACATATTTTTCCTTCTTTCCAAAATCATTAAAAAATCGAAAATTGAAAATTGGAATAGTTTTTATTCATGACACATGTAGATTTGAAGTTTGGTTAGCAGGGTATAATAAAAACGTTCAGACAAAATACTGGAAATTGGTTAAAGAAAGCAATTGGAATAAATACCGTATTCCATCAACTACAAAAGGTACTGATTCTATTATGGAATACATTTTAGTTGACAACCCGGATTTTAGGAATTTAGATACGTTAACAAAGCAAATAGAGAACGGGACATTGAAATTTATTAAGGATGTTGAGGACTTCTTATCGAAACATTAAAACATACAAAAAGTGATTTACCGTAGAAAAACTCTTTTTTTACCATTAAACTCATATTCAAATCCCTTCTCCTGCATCATTTTATAAGAAAATATTACCTCGATTTTTTAATTTTTTTTTATAGATAGGAATTGTAAGAATGTGAACAGTAACTCCAAAAGCAATGATAACCAATAGAATCTGAATCCAAGAGATGTACACAATAAAAAGGATTGAAAATAGTATACTACTCCACAATAAAGAAATGGTTATTACCTTGACTTTCAATGGAATGCCCCTTCCGTCATGATAGTTTTTAATGTAAGAACCAAACCATTTATTATTCATGAACCAATCATAAAATCTTTTTGAACTCCGAGCGTAACAGACTGCAGCAAGTAAAAGAAAAGGAGTTGTAGGTAAAATAGGTATAAAAATTCCAACTATTCCAAGTCCTAAAAAAAATGTTCCTATACAAATTAATATCACCTTCAATAATTGATGTAATATCTTGTTTCTCTGTTTTGGTTTTCTTTCCATTTCTTCATCCTGAGATATATGGAGATTATAAAAGATAGTTGCTGGGTGTAAAACGAAAAAAAAGATGGGACATCTTTGGTTTTCTTTGATTTTAATTATAAGCCAACTACGATATATCCTGAGTTCAAATATTATTTTTAATTTTGTCACTGATTTTCATACCGGTAATCTGGGGTTCAAATCCCTTCCCCTGCACTTTTTATCCAACTGCTTCATTTTGTTTCAACAAGCAAAAGATTCTTCTTCTAAGACTGCAGTAACGACCTGAATCAAACCGTATTTTACTCCTTTAATGGTCCTTGGTAGGAACTTTTGAATCTACAGAAGAGTTCGTAAAGGTTATATATCTCGATTGCATACTAATTGTTAACAATTAACCCGGGAGGTAGTATAGTGTCGGAAAAACAACGAGATAAAAATTCTATTACCAATGTAGCAGAAAAAGAACTTGACCTTCTCATCAGACACATCGATGTCCTAAAAACTGTCCGAGATAACGGCCCTATCGGTATCATCAGACTTTCACAGATGACAGGCCAACCCCAACATATGATCAGATACTCACTGCGAACTCTTGAACATGACGGCATCATCAAACCATCGGCTCAAGGAGCCATCATAACAGATAAAATACATCAGACACTAGGAACCCTTGAATCCACCCTTGACGACATGATCACTACGATGTCTGATCTGAAAAAGAAATTGAAATAAAAGAGATCTTTTCAAAGGAAATCGTAAAAGAAAAATCGTTCCAAAATTTTTATATAGGTTAAGTAAATAGTCTTTCTCAACCTAAACGAGGTGTAAGAAAAATGAAACACAGCAATCTAATGCTCATAACGATGATGATAAGCAGCCTTTTTCTCATCGCTACATGTTCTGTCCAGGCTGCAGATGAAACCATCACAGATATCATCGAAGATGTAAGCTCCGTTGATTATTTTACCCAAGAAACCACGGTAGTTACCTCTCATCCTGAAATTGAAGTTAATAATCTTGATATTGTCAAGGCGACCTACTCACAACAAGGAACACAAGCGACCCTCACCCTACAGGTGCGAGGCTCCATTGAGAATAGAGGAAAAATCATCGACTTCTACACTGATGATACGTTTGGTCCTCTCAATTTTGTGGAATATGATTTTTCATTATCCACAACAGAACAAGACTATACCATCAGTTATGCCAACCAGACCGGTCAAGTCAGCAATGGCGTTGATACCACGAACCTTACCTCCTCTGATTTCACGGTTGTTGGTGATACCCTTACCATCACCTTCGATTTAACAAGCGCAGCAGAAGTCTACGATAATATGTCTGTCACGTCCATGTTTGTGAAAATGAATATATCTGCTGGAGATATGGACATCTCAGGCTTTGTCTATCTCTCAGATATCGCCCCGAATCCTGCCCTGGAGATAATGGAAGCGTACGCACCAAACATTGGCTCAGTCGGAGAAACCATCCAATTTAATGGAAGCATCATACCTCTCACCGGACAACCCCCCTATCAATATCGCTGGGATTTCGGAGATGAAAAGACATCAACACAAATGAATCCAACCCATGCCTATGACAAAGCAGGAGAATTCACCTACACATTCACCGTCACTGACCAAGCAGGTGACAGCGCAAGTGAGACCGGTAAAATCACCATCTCCACAGAGGGCGGCTCGAACGGTTCAGGTCTTTCCAACCAGATGATACTATTCCTAGCGATATTAGCAATCGTTATTATCGTAGGCGTCGTCATCATCATCTGGATCATCCGACGATAAACCATCACCATCTTTTTTTTCTTTTTTTTTCTTGAGTTATCTTTTTATGGTCTGAAAAGATGACTTTCATACCGAGGGGTCAAGTCCATGAAAGATGGTGAAAGCAAATACGCGTATAGGAAGAAATCTGCCTGGGAGCTATTCTCTAAACAACAAATCACCACTGCCTTTACCTTTGCAGAAGGCTACAAAACGTTCCTTAACCAAGCAAAAACAGAACGAGAAGCAGTCCATGTGATCGCGGAGGCAGCCAAAAAGGAGAAGAAAAAAATCGTCGTCAACAAAGAAAAATCAGCAGCGATCATCATCAAAGGGAAAAAACCGATTCGCGACGGACTGCACATCGTGATTTCCCATATCGATTCTCCTCGACTTGACTTAAAACAAGTACCACTCTTTCAGGACTCAGAGAGCCATCTTGCCTTATTCGAAACACATTACTATGGTGGAATTAAGAAATTCCAATGGGTCGTCATCCCGCTCGCATTACATGGTGTGATTGTGAAAAAAGACGGCAAAAAAATCACGTTTACCTTAGGCGAGGATGATTTAGACCCGGTCTTTTCAGTACCAGATCTCCTGCCGCATCTATCCCATGACGTCCAAGATAATAAGAAAATCGATGAGGCAATCAAAGCAGAAAGCTTAGACGTCGTGATCGGAAGTCTGCCTGCGAGAGGTGAGTTTAAAGAAAAGATCAAAGCAGCCATCCTTGAAAAACTCCATGCTGAGTATGATATCACCGAAGAGGATTTCATCTCCGCGGAACTTGAAGCAGTCCCTGCCTTTAAAGCACGTGACGTGGGCTTCGACCGGTCATTGATTGGTGCCTATGGACAGGATGATCGTATCTGTGCCTATGCAGCGTTACAGGCGATCTTGGATGTAAAAAACCCAGAACATACCATCCTGTGCCTGTTCGTCGATAAAGAAGAAATAGGCAGTGAAGGAAACGCCTCTGCACAGGCTATTTCTTTTCTCCGCTCCTTGATCAGAGAACAGGACGCGAATGTCGATATCGATAGCGTCCTGCTCAAATCAAAGGTGATCTCCGCGGATGTCTCTTCAGCAGTCACCCCGAATTACACGGATGTCTTTGAGCTGAAAAACGCATCATCGTTAGGCAATGGTGTGGCGATGTCCAAATATACTGGCCATGGCGGGAAATACTCAGCCAATGATGCCTCAGCAGAATATATCGCTGAGATCAGGAAATTGCTTGATACGGCAAAGGTCCCATGGCAGACGGGGGAACTAGGAAAGGTCGATAAGGGTGGCGGAGGAACAGTTGCGAAATATTTCTCACGATTGGGTATGGAGGTCGTTGATCTTGGTGCCCCTGTGCTTTCCATGCATTCACCCTATGAGATCACCAGCAAAGCCGATCTTTATTCATCGTATCTCGCGTACCTTGCGTTCCTAAAAAACTAACTGCACACTGCTTGGTTAGAACGATCGTTATCGTCCATTGGTCATTGAGACATCTTCTTGGCAAAATTCTGGTGTACATAGTTTATTTATCTTTTGGGCGATGGGAAACCCAGCAAGATGCATCATCGGCACAGTTGCTTTTTTTCCATGTTTCCATCGTGCGTAAAACCAGTGGGAAAAGAAAAAAATCGGATTCAGCATCCATTTCATGTCCGGTCTCCAGAAATCGATGTTGTTCCTCCAGCATCGGGCGATGACTTCCCATTGCAGCTCTGAGAGGTTCTTCAGATTGGTCCGACGATGGTTTCCCAGCATCGCTTCTTTTAAGGGGATGAACAACACAGGTGTGTAGAACATCTTCGCATGATGGTTCCTTAGATCATCGATAAGATCAAGGGTGGCACGGACGTCATCATCGGTCTCATCAGGTTGTCCGGTCATAAACGTACATAACGGCCACCAGTCGTAGTCGTTCATGATGCCAACGCCCTGAACGACAAGCTCAGGCCAGTTATCGACACTGTACGGTAGTGCTTTTCCTTTCATGTATTTCTGCATCAGTCGCACGCTTCCAGTTTCAATGCCGACTTCAACAGAGACGAAACGCTTCGAGTAGGTTTTATTTAACTCTGGTGTCCATCGTGTTTTTTCGAGAAGTATCGGTGATAACTCCTCCATCAGTTTCCGGTCATAAATAACAGGTGCAAGAGACGCATGAGAAAGCAGAATATGTTCAACACCAGGGTACGATGCGATAGTCTTGTATAATTTTACGATTTCTTCTCGATTCGGGATGAAACCCGGTTTCGATTTATACAAGAATATATCTTCAGTGACCGTAAAGATAGTTTTTGCTCCCCCGTTGACATTGGTTTTCACTTCTTTCATGATATAGTCAAGGGGAAACGAGTATTTTGTCCGATTCGTGGGACTGCAGAATTGACAGCCTCTTCCGCACCCGCGGGTGATTTCCACCATGCCGTAACACGCTGCGTGGGTGATGGGAGGTATTTTTTTCCGGTCCGGTTTCTTTGCGATAAAATACGAAGGGACCGTTTCATTGTTGAACATTTTTTTAAACACAGTGATAAGATCTTCTTCTCCTTCTCCTTGGAACAAGACGTCGATGCCCCATTTTTTTTGCATCCCTGATTCGTTGATTTGCCAGGAACCTGCGCCGCCGACAATGATTTTTGGTTTGTGTTGTTGGATTGCAGGATGGGTGATGAGTTTTTCGAATTCAGATGCGTTCAAAGCCTCCCCGCCAAACCCGATCAGAGAGTTGTAGGTAGTCGACACGTATGCAAGTCCCATGGGATCCATGGAGGAGATACCGACGATTTTTGTGTCCTTGCCGATAAATCTGTGGAGTTGGTCGTAATGGGCGACAACGATGTTTTCTTCTCCAAACTCCTTTGTCAACAATGATTCAACTTTACGGAGACCATAGATGGTCCGTTGCGCAGTTCCATCATTGTTGCTGGGAATGTTCTCCAAATGATTCCGTAAGGCTAACCCGGAGAGTTTTTTCGGAAACGTACAAATAAATGCTGCAAAGGGATTATCATCGTACTCGTTTGCTTCTGCGCGCGATGCAGTAAGGACAATCGGGTAGCCATCCTGATGCTTATCCATCGATGACTGCCTCCCGTTTATCATGTCTGAGAAGGATTGTTTTGAACACCGGGTCTTTCATGGTGTCTTGCAGTTTGAGGAGGAATTCTTTCCAGGAGAGTGCGTTGCGGGACCAGCGGATCATCTCTTTTTTATGAAGGGAGAGTATTTTGAGGAAACTTTGCCAATTGTACCCCTCTGCCTTTAAGGGCGTGGACCATCCTGCGTCGTTCCAGAGATAGGTGGGTAGTCGGTTGCCGAACCACAGGCTTAGGGAATCGATATCCCATGCGTTGTCTTTTTGTTCTTCTGATTGTTTCTTTAGCAAGAGCGGTTCTGGTGGTATGAGTAACTTCATCGATGATCCCCCATATACATGGTAGATAGGCTATGGTAATGTCCATGAGTTTTTATAATTTTAGAAAAAAATGAACCACGTTTTTTCCCTCATGTAACAAATATTTATATAGAAGCAGCCTCTATATAGCTGACTAAGAAAAAGAATATCCTAAGGGGGATATGTATGAAAAAGAATTCTCTAAAAGTAATATGTACGCTAGTTATTCTTGCTTCGCTGGTCGTTCCGAGCTCTGCGATGATTCAACAAAAAAAACATATGACGTTGCAGATGCCTCTTCTGGAAGATTTTGACCCGCTGGTCGACAATATTACCGTCACCGTTTCGATTAAGGAAATCCGTGCCTTGAAAACAATCGATTTATTATCAGAACCAGATTTTTACGTAAAAGTCAGGATTAATACTGAGGAATTTATCAGTGATATCTTTGAGAATATGAAGTATGTTGAAAACCTGAATTGGTCTGTCTCCTCTCAAGTACCCAAGGATGATGAATTCGTCAACATCTCTATCGAACTCTGGGATAAAAACAATAAATTTGACCTCCTCTGTGACATCAGTGCTGACGAAGGAAACTTAACCCAGGTGCGCACCGCAGACTTAGTCTATAGTATCGCAACCGGTGTCTGGTGGGGTGATGATTCCCTTGGAGACCCCAGTGGATACGGGCGGTTAAACGGATGTGATGACAACAGCATTTATCAACAAGATCGGGACTGTGAGCTGTGGTTTGATATTTCACAGAATGATTTCGACGGAGACGGTTTTCCCTACTGGCTTGAGACGAATATGTATAACACAAGCCCGTTAGTTAGTAATCTTGGTGAAGATGCAGACCAAGATGGGATCCCCATCGAATGGGAACATATCTTTGGACTGACTTATTTTGAATGGGGCCATGATGAAGGGTATTACATGGTCTTTGACCCGTTCTTGTGGGAGAATCATACCGATATGGACGACGATGACGATGGACTCAACAACATCGAGGAATACAAAACATGGCAATGGGGCTCTGATCCTTTCAGACAGGATATCTTCGTTGAACTTGATCAGATGGAAAAAGAACCAGGCAACCAGGAGTTTACCGTCCCTGTCGAATCGTATGATCTCATACGGGATTCACATGCGAAACATAATATCGTCTGGCATGTCGATGATGGTCGCCTTGGCGGGGGAGAAATCATTCCTTATAAAGCAGATCTTCAGGAATATGACCTTGATCAATTTTATTGGAAATACTTCATGCATCAAAGTACAAACAACTGGCGGCGAGGGGTCTTTCATTGGGGCATCATCGGGTATAATGTCACCCAGATCACTGGTTTTACGTTCGGCTCAAGAATTGGTCAGTTGTTTGCCGTAGATTGTTTTTATCTCCCAGCGTTGTTCCTGAATTCACAGGTCAAAATCGTTCCACTCATTTCAAGCCTGGTGAGAAAGACATTTAACAGCGAGAAACAACGAGCGTTGATTTACGCTGGTGTGATCATGCATGAGACGGGTCATTCTCTTGGGCTTAACTGCCCTGGGGTTGATTGTCATACGGGCTTGTGGCCTTGGCAGGTGAATTACTGGCGGTATGGGCCTTACAGAAGCGTGATGAACTATCGATACGTGTACAGCGACCTGGTCGATTATTCCGATGGTTCCCGTGGGAAAAACGATTGGAATGATTGGGCAAGCATTGATCTGACCAATTTCAATCCAAGACATTGGTAAATCATTACCTCCGGAAAACCATAATGCGATCTAGAAGGAACGATTCATTTTTTTTCTTTTTTTCTTCACAAGATGTATTTCACCACTAATTTCTGAACAAAAAATTGGTATTTCCCCCGGATGGTCCGAGGAATCGAATCCAGATATTCGATGGATAATGAAAATTCATCCCCGAGTCGTGTGCGGATATTTTCCTTGATCTGATGAACGTCATCATCGGAGAATCCTTCTTTTTTTACGATACGTAGGATGAGTTCTCCTTCATGATCCTGGTAGAGTTGGTATTCCTTCATATGCGGAGATGATCGTGAAATGAGTTGTAACACTCCCATCAGTGGTACGAGCCGACCGGTTTTCGATACCATGAAATCCTGGATTCTCCCCTCGACTGATTTCAGCAATGGAACCTGTCGACCGCACTCGCACTGCTGTGTCGTATAGACTGCGATATCCCCTGTTTTATAGCGGATGAACGGGAAGATCCCTGTGTGGAACCCCGTGGCGACGATCTCTCCTATCTCGCCTTCTTTTGTCACCGGCTGTCCGTTTCTATCGATGAGTTCGACATATCCATAGTCTGGGAACATGTGATAGGTGTTGGCTTTTTCGCAGGTTCCTGCCAGGACGCATTGTTCCCGGTGTCCGTATTGGCTATGAACCCTGCAGTGGAAGAATGATTCAAGGTATTCTCGTTGCCAATCATAGATGGTTTCTCCAAATGAATACATTGCTTTCAATCCTTTAACTTCTATTGAGTGTTGCTTCATATACGTCGCAAGCATCGTCATCGCGGACGGATATCCTATGAAATAGCCTGGATGGAGTTGAATGATTTTTTTTATGTAGACTGGGAGGTTCTGTTCTGTCATCTGATATGAGGAAAGCACCAAGGTCCGAGACAGTGGTCGGTATTCCCAGGGTTTTTCCCTGCCGATGATCTGGACTGAGTTATCCATGACGTCGCAGCCACCGCGGTTGAGCAGTATTTTGAGGTACGCGAGGTGTTTTGCGAACCAGACTCCTTTTTCAATGGAGAAGCGAAGTGAAAAACCAGTCGATCCACCGGTGTTGGTTTCCTCAAAGGCAGACGGTGGATAATTGGTCGCTTTGAATTCGTCTGCATGTTCTTGGACTGTTTCTTTCCCAAGCAACGGCAGGTGTTCAAAATCCTGAAACGATTTGATATCACCTGGCGTCATCCCTTGTGTTTTGAAGAGTTTTTTGTAGTATGGGACGTGCTTGTACGCATGATGGAGAAGGCTGGTCAGCTGTTGCCATTGGTACGTCTGTATCTGTTCAGCAGACCATGCATCTGTCTGTTGTGCGAACTCGTAGGTCTTTTTATAGGTTGAATTGTAGAAAAGTGTGGTCAGTGCTATTCCACGTCCTGTGTCTTCATTGAAGAGGTATCCCCAGAGTTTGTGCATAGTTCCTCAGGTTGCATCGTGGTGCAGGAGTTGGTTCCTGTTCGATACGAGTATCTCACCGTTGGATAAAAAATGGTCGTATGGTTCTCGTTTTATCTCGAGTGGTTCAGGAGGAGGAAAAATTACAGAATATTTATATACTTTTATATATACTATATAATATTAATAGTAGGTTTTGTACACATACTATTAAAAAAAAGGATGCACACAAAAAATTACTTGAGGAGACCTATGAAGAAAATCATCGTACTTTCTTTCCTTTGCTTGTTCATTAGTAGTAGTTGGACCGTCACCGCATCAGAATCAGACAACCCATTAGAAAACACAAGACTTGAAACACACAGCACTCAATTGTCACAGTGTTCCTCACAACCGATGATCCTTGAACGAGCAGACTCCGTCATCATAGAAATAAAGGAAATGACCTCACAACTCAGAGAACCCAACAAACCAGTGCTCCCGATCATTGTAAAAACCTACCAGGTTCCCTACGGATCAACAAATATCACAGTCACCTGCACACCAAAAACTATCAACACCATGGTCCTGACAAAGAAAATCATGCCTGCCTGCATCGCGCCGCTCTCAAAAATACGCCAGATCAACACAAGTAACAAGGATGACTCTGTCTATACGAATACCTCTTTTTACCCAAACCGCTGGTATCGATACACGATCGGTGCAGGATCTGATGCGACTGGAGCTAAAACCATCTTCGTCAAGATCGTATGCTACCCTGTCCGATATTCACCAGCAAACAACCAAATCCAGTACACGACTGCATTTGACATCGGATTGACCTATGAAGCACCCTTGCCAGCAGCACAGACCAATGAAACCTACGACCTCGTCATCATCGCCCCGAAGACATTCAAAGCAAAACTCCAACCGCTCATCGATTTTAAAAACTCAAAAGAACTAAAGACGACCTTCAAAGCAGTCGAAGACATCCTGAACCAATACACCGGAGCAGACCCCCCAGAGCAAATAAAATATTTCATTAAAGAGGCGTACGACACCTGGGGCATCCACTATGTGCTGCTTGTTGGTGGGTTGAAATCCCATCTCTATGCAAACGATAAAGATACACCATCGGCAGGCTGGAACGCCTGGTGGGTCCCTGTCAGATACGTCAACATCCCACAGGACGATGACGAAGGATGCCTCTCCGACCTCTACTACGGGTGCCTGTATAACTCAAGCGGAGGTTTTGACAGCTGGGACTCAAATGGAGACGGAATCTACGCGGCTTGGAACGCACCAGGGATACCGAAAGATACCTTTGATCTCTACCCCGAGGTAAATGTCGGTCGATTACCAGTAACCAATAAAAGAGAAGTCAGCAACATGGTACAGAAGATCATCACCTATGAAAGCACCAGCCCAGATGAAAAACCCTGGTACAAGAACTTCATCGGCATCGGTGGCAAAACCTTCGGGTATTATGATGGAAAACCAGATGGAGAATATCTCTGCGACCTTACCTATAACTACACAAAACAGGCAATACCTGATCTGAAACTCATCCCCGTCTATACAACGAACAAGAACACCAGCGGGTTAGTCCCCGTAACAAAAGACATCCAAACAGCGATATCACAAGGAGCAGGCTACGTCGATTTCCAAGGACATGGGAACCCATTTGTCTGGGATACCATTTGGTTCGATGGCCACTATCCGAACGATTGGTGCGGCGGCATCACCCT
>Ga0209287_10000596_pt1 | contig 20711 bp, 14 predicted proteins | sample PPLLak3cmMay2015_2_FD_187255 | JGI IMG/M metagenome (GOLD analysis project Ga0209287, IMG submission 187255) | Freshwater sediment microbial communities from Prairie Pothole Lake near Jamestown, North Dakota, USA - PPLs Lake P8 Core (1) Depth... | ecosystem: Environmental > Aquatic > Freshwater... | reverse complement strand
AAAGCAGGCCTTGCTTTCTGGGGAGCATCTGATAATACTTACTGGGATGAAGACGATATTTTGGAGAGAAGGATGTTCAAAGCCTGGTGGGAGGATAATCTCGAAACTATCGGTGGCATGACAAACATGGCTCTCTACTACCTTTATCAATACTATGGTGGAGGCGGTAGTACGCAATATTACTTTGAAGCATACAATGTTCTAGGTGATTCATCTGTTAAAATATGGCGTAACAACCCAAGTAACGCACCTAATAAACCTTCAACACCAAACGGACCGAGCCTAGGGATTTTAAACACAGACTACGCATTTACAAGTAGTACCACAGAACCAGATGGGGAGGATGTATACTATATGTTTGACTGGGATGATGGAACAAATAGCGGATGGATAGGACCGTACAACTCAGGTGATACCGTATCTGCTTCGCATTCATGGACTAATATTGGGGACTACAACGTTAAGGTTGCAGCTAAAGACATAAATGGCGCACAAAGTCAATGGTCAGATCCATTAACTATTACAATCACGGATAATATACCACCAACTGCACCAGTTGTACAGGGCCCAACATCAGGTATACCAGGAGGCCAATACCTATACAATCTTGTTTCTACAGATGCAGAAAACCACGAGATATACTACTTCTTTGATTGGGGCGATGGAACAACAAGTGATTGGTTTGGCCCGTATGATTCTGGCGAAACCGCTCACAAAACACATGCTTGGGAGCAGGCAGGAACATATGTTGTGAAGGCAAAGGCAAAGGACTCCATGGGTGGTGAGAGTGACTGGACAACGATATCAGTAACCATGCCATTGAATATCAACAGTATGAAGAGCCAAATATTCCTTTATAACCTAGTGTTTCTACGTCATCAAACAAAAAACTAAAATAACAAACCACATCCTCTCTTTTTCCTTTTTTCATTTATAAAAAAACTACTGAAAATGCTACTAAAAATTAATATAGGCAATCGATAATCTACAAATCATATGGAAAAAAGAACAATATTTTTAGAACTACCATCAAACATAATAGATGAAATAGACTTAAGAAACGATATTGGCGATAGATCGCTTTTTATAACAGATTTACTAGAAAAACAGTTGCAACAAAATGAAATTAGCAGAATGGACATATCCTCTGAAATAAAAACTATCAATAAAGACGATATGAAGAAATCCGACTCACCAGGCATTATTAACTTGGTTGACAACGAAGGTACACCTCTTGGCAGATTCGATATAAACACTGTTGAAGGATTCGAGGATTTAGCTAGAAAAATATGTGAAATATCAGAGGATTATACGGTTAGAATTAAGGCAAGACGGTGGTATTAGAAAAATAAAATTAAAAACTCATATTTTTACAGTTAATTTTTTATATTTAAAAACTGTTTTATTTTTAGATGGGATGCCAAGAAAGCAACACTCAAAATAATTGTTCAATTACATTTTTTATTTTCGCTATCTTTCTTATAAATTTGATTTATTTGAATGAAATAAAACCAAAAAATTTAGGAAAAAAATATGAAAATAAATTTTAATCTTTCGTTAAAGTTAGCATTAATTGTCCTTTTGGTTTCAGCTACTGTTATCTCTTTATTAACTTATGTTAATATCCAAGCTCAAACTAGTTTTTTCGAAAGCGCTTATTCTGAAAAGGCTACCGCCCTTGCCCAGGCTCTCGATGCTAGCATAAGTAATAGAGAAGAATTGGAAAATAGATATGAATCACAAAATCGTATATACAAATTTGTCTATTCAAATCCTGATATTAAAAATTTAAGTATTAATCTACCTGATCCTGAAAGTGGGGAGTTAAAGGTTTTCGCTTCCAATGATCTTAGTTCTATAAATGACTCGGCCGGGCAGTATAATGATCTTTCTTATACAAATAAATCCATAGTAACAATACCTGCTCATAGTGGGAACAGTCATACTCTAACTGTGATAACACCTATTCATTTAGGTGGACAAGTAGTTGGTACATATGAGATGACCATATCAATGAACTCTGCGTATGCTTTTCTTGATATACGGATAAAAAATCTAATAATAATCTCTATGGTTTTTCTTATTTTATTAATTATCAGTTTTCTTTATTTATTGAGAATATTTGTTATTAAACCTATCACAATTTTTAGAAATGCCGCAAATATAATTGGCAAAGGTAATTTAGATACAAAAATAAAAATCAAATCAAAAGATGAGATAATGGAACTTGCTGGCGCATTTAACAAGATGACAGACGATTTAAAAAAATCAAGAGAAGAGATAGAGAACTATAGTAAAACACTCGAATCCCAAGTTAATGATAGAACCATAGAACTAGAAAAATCCAAAGAAGAGTTGTTCTATCTTAATAAAGAGCTTGAAAAGAAAGTTCTGGAGAGAACAGCTGAAGTTCAACATCTTCTCAAACAGAAAGATGATTTTATCGGTCAACTTGGTCATGACCTTAAGAACCCATTGACACCACTTGTTGGTTTGCTGCCTCTGCTGAGAGATAAAGAAAAAGATCCTAGTATCAAAGAGCAGCTAGATGTTATTATTAGTAATGTTAATTATATGAAAGACTTGGTTGTAAAGATTTTACAACTAGCACGTCTAAATTCCCCAAGCATAAAATTCGATATGGGGGATTTGGATATCTCAAAAGAGATTGGCGATATTATATCAAGCCAACAATTTTTCTTTAAAGAAAACAATTTCTTAGTGGAAAATAAAATCGAAGAGGATATACATGTTAAGGCAGATAAAATGAGAGTTGAAGAACTTATTAAAAATCTTTTTACTAATGCCGTTAAATATACTTTAGATGAAAAAGGCACCATTGTTATTGATGCTGAGAAAAAAAATGGTTTCGTTACAATATCTATCAAAGATACAGGTATTGGTATGACTCCTGAGGAAATCAATCGTATTTTTGATGAGTTTTATAAAGCTGATGAATCTAGGCATGAGATGGATAGCAGTGGTCTTGGTCTATCTATTTGCAAACGTATAGTTGAAAGACATGGTGGTCGTATTTGGGCAGAGAGCAATGGAAAAGGCAAAGGCTCAACTTTTCGTTTTACCCTAAAACTATCTGAGGATAAATGAAAACTTAATTAATAAAATCATGTATACTAAAGGCGGATAAAATGGTTAAAAAAATTATGGTGGTAGATGACGACCCAAGTATAATTTATACTGTTAAACATGGTTTGGAGGCATTAGATTCTGATTTTAAGATTGTGGGTGCTAACAGTGGGGAGCAATGTATTAAATTGCTAAAGAGTAATGAGACTCCCGATATTATACTCCTTGATATTATGATGCCCGGTATGACTGGCTGGGAAACAATAAATAAGATTAAACAGGATGATTCATGGAAAAATATCCCAGTGATTTTTCTAACTGCGAGAACAGATAGAATTGCTAAAGATGCAGGTAGTTTTTTAGCTGAGGATTATATAGAAAAACCTTTTCAGATACAGGATATTAAACAGAGGATTGACAAGATTTTGATGTCAAAATCCCGTAAGAAAAATATTTTTGATGTCTGAAGAGATTTTATACGCCTTCTGCGTAGTAGCCTTCTTTGTCGTATGATATATTCATTTCTTCTTTGATTAATTCTGCGAGTCTTTTTATCCCTTCTCTTATTACATCGTCGTCTGAATACGAAAAGTTCAAGCGCATGGAGTTGTAGTTGCTTGCATCAGGGTAGAATGCATCTCCTACTACATAGGCGACTTTTTTTGCTACCGCTCTTTTGAACATCAGCCGTGTGTTTAAGTTTTTCGGCAGGGTTGCCCATAGGAACATTCCGCCGTGAGGTACCGTCCATTCTACTCCCTTCGGGAAGTATTTTTCTAGCGCCTCTATCATTACGTCTCGTTTGTGTTTGTATAGTTTTTTAATTTGTTCAATTTGTTTTTCTAGGTATCCGCCCTTTATGTATTCGTAGGCTACATATTGGGAGAACACGTTTGAACATAGATCTATGGATTGTTTTGCTATTGCGAATTTGTTTATGATTTCTTCTGATGCAATTATCCAAGCTAGTCTAAAACCTGGGGCGAGAACTTTTGAGAATGTTCCGATGTAGACTACTCTGCCTTTTGTGTCTAACGATTTAATTGGAGGCAGAACATCCCCTTCGAAAATCAGCTCACTGTATGGGTCGTCTTCGATGATAATGAAATCATACTCCGATGCGATTTCCAATAACTCTTTACGGTGTTCTAGTGAGATAGATTCTCCTGATGGGTTCTGGTAGGTGGCTACTGTGTACAGGAACTTCGGTGTTATGCCTGTTTTGTGTAATCTTTTAAGGTTTCTGCGCAGTGATTCTATGTCTATTCCTTCATCATTCAGCGGGATGCATTCGCAGTTTCCTTGGTATGCATGGAATGCTTGCAGTGCGCCTAAGTATGTCGGTGCGCTTGTGATGTAAGTGTCGCCTGGGTCTAAGAAATTAAATGCTGCAAGGGAAAGAGCTTGTTGTGCTCCGCTTGTTATGAGTATGTCATGTATCTGGCAGCTTATGCCCTTTTTTTGTTTCATTCTCTCTGCAAGAACACCTCTTAGAAGAGGCAATCCTTCTGTTGTACCATATTGTAAAGCATTTGTGATATTGGTTTCAAACACTTTCTCTATACATTCATGAATGATTTCCACTGGAAAAGCATCTGGGTTTGGTAAACCTCCTGCTAGTGAGATAAAACCAGGGCTCTGCGTTAGTTTCAGTAATTCTCTTATTTCAGATGATTTTAGTGATTTTGATCTCGTTGAGAATAACCGGTCGTAGTTTACAACCATAATTTACACCTGGTAACCGGTATCTTTTCATCTATATTAAAATTTGGTGCTATACTTAAAATAGTATTATGTAAACAAAAGATTTTATGGTTGAGATGATATCTCATTTAACTCTTCAAACTTTCCTGTTTCTTTATTTTTTCTTACATTATCCCAGTTGAAATACCGTCCATTCATTGATACGTACACTCCTGGTGGTAGTACTTGTACGAAAGCCAATGAACTACCAAGGTTAAACAAACCATCTGAACTACCAAACTTATATGGAATCATTGCACCTGTTAAAACAACAGTTTTATCTTTGATTGACCTGCCAAGAACCTTTGCTGTTTCAGCCATTGTATCTGTACCGTGCGTAATAACAATTTTATCCTCATCGATTTTTTCACAGTTTTCAAGGATCAGATTTCTGTCCTCGTCAGTCATATGCAGACTGTCTTTCATCATTAATGTGGTAACATCAAATTTTAGTTTGCAATGACCCAATTTCAACATCTCGGAGAGATGAGTTTTTTTGAAAAATAATATACCTTTTATCTCGTCATACTCCTTATCGAAAGTGCCGCCTGTAACAAATATTTTTATTTTCATAGATAGGTTTGGTATAACTAAATATTATTAATATTTTATCAGAAAAAACTTTTTTATCTCATATGTTTTGCGACAAATTCATCAACTTCAGGGATGCCGCCCTGGAGTATAATGTAGCCGTTATGTGGTTCTCTTTCTGTAATTTCTCCAGCAATTGGTGTGAGCATGATCTTTTTTACTTCATCCAGATTATTCGTATGTCCAAGTGCCCAACAAAGTTTCATATAGGCAACCTCGGGCAGCATATTCTGTGCGGGAACCACGCCGAGCTTCATAAGATCCCGTCCAGTATCATACACGTACATCTGTACATAGCCCCATAATGTTTGGACTGTCATATACACTGCAATCCCTTCTTCAATCGCACGTTGTAGCGGAGCATATAATGGTTTGTTGACATGACCTAGCCCAGTCCCAGCGATCACAATTCCTTTGTACTTATGGTCAATCAGTGATTCAATCATGTCGGGTTTCATATTTGGGTAATAGTAGACAATCGCAACTTTCTCTTCAAAAGCTGTGTCTATGATGACGTCTTTGTCTTTTCTACGTTTATTGTAATCTTTTCTTAGATATCTGAATTCCGTTGGATTTACTGTTGCAAGAGGTATATCACTAATGGTCCGGAACGTGCTTCTATAACTACTGTGCATTTTCCTCACGCGGGTTCCTCTATGAAGTAAATTATACTGGTCGCTTGTCGGTCCAAACATGCACACCATTACCTCAGCTATATCACAATAAGCTGCAGTCCGCGTTGCATTTATGAGGTTCAACGCTGCATCACTCGATGGTCTGTCTGATGATCTCTGCGAACCGACCAATACGATAGGCACCGGGGGTTTCTGAACCATAAATGAAAGGATTGCTCCTGTGTGATGCATAGTATCTGTACCATGACCGATTATGATTCCATCAACTCCACTTTCTATTTCTCTGCCAATTGCCTTTGCTGTTGTAATGTATTGCTCTGGCCCCATATTTTCACTAAAAATACCGTACAATTTCTCCGTCTTTAAGTTGCAGATTCCTGCAAGCTCCGGGACAGCACCATATAATTCACCAGGAGAAAAAGCAGGAATAACTGCTCCGGTGCGATAATCTAACCTTGAAGCAATCGTACCACCAGTACCAAAAAGTGTAACATTTGGTTTTTTCGCATCTTTAGGAAATTCCGATTCAGGTATTTTGTAATGCCCTTCTTTGTATCCAACTTCTTTTACTGACTTTATTGAATTAACTTTTATACCAACGTTATAGCCGTTGTGCATTTTTAGTACAATGTGTTGATCGTCTTCTGTTTCTGCCCGTGGTAGAATAATGCCGCTGAAGGTGCCTCTGGTTGAAGTAATTACTACATCGCTCCAGACCTTTACACCAAGCTCGATTAGTTTCTTTTTTGATGCACCACGATATCCTTTGTAGATATCTTCATTTGCCACTCTAATCACCTGGTTATGATGAAAACGATAAGAGGAAAGGACTATAAAGAAATATAGTTCCTATATTTGTTTATAAAAAATGAACGCTACTATAGTATTAACGTAATATTTAGATAGAAGTGACGTATTTGCCCCATACAATGCCAGATGATTTCACAGAGAATGATACTTACTACAAAGAGTTAGGTTTACGATGCGGTTTAGAGATCCATCAGCAGTTACTTACAGAGAAAAAATTATTCTGCCGTTGTCGCGCAGTGCTCCATAGGGATGAGCCAGGTGCAGTTATATTACGGCATATGAGGCCTACGCTTTCCGAACTTGGTGAGTATGATGGGACTGCATTAATGGAGTTTAAAACAAAAAAGAACGTTATTTATCAACTTTACAACGACACGGTCTGCACCTATGAAATGGATGACACGCCGCCTTTTCATCTTAATCATCAAGCCTTAGACATCGCTCTTGAGATTGCTTTATTACTGAATTACAGTGTTGTTGATGAAATTCACATTAGCAGAAAACAATATCTGGATGGAAGCATTCCGACTGGTTTTCAAAGAACAGGGATTGTCGGTGTCGAAGGTTGGATTCCGTACAAAAACAGAAAAATACATCTCATTCAACTTGGGCTGGAAGAAGATGCATGCAGGGAGATCAGTGATGTTGGGCATCAGATTGTTTTCAAAACCGATCGGTTAAGTATTCCGTTGGTGGAGGTTGTCACTCATCCTGAGATACAGACTCCTACTGAAGCTGGTGAAGTGGCTCGACTCATTGGAAGATTACTTCGTTCAACTGGTAAAGTGCGACGAGGCCTTGGTAGTGTCCGTCAAGATATTAATGTCAGTATAAAGGGAAGCACACGGATTGAGTTAAAAGGGGTTTCTAAACTTCAATATATACCACACGCAGTGGCTCATGAGGCACGACGGCAAAAAGCGCTTCTCGATATTCGTGATGAACTAAGACTTCGTGGCATTACAGAAAAAACGTTTCAGAGCGAACATAAAGATGTTACTTCATTGTTTAAAAATACTAGATGTAAACGATTTAAAGACACTCTGAAAAACAAAGGTAAAATCTACGGAATTGTGCTACATGGTTTTGCTGGTATTTTTGATATGCTCGTACAACCCGGTAAGACATTTAGCGATGAAATCGCAGGTCGTGTGAGAGTTATCGCATGTCTTGATGCTATGCCCAATATTGTTTCTAGCACTCATTTTGGAGAATTTGGTGTTACTACAAAAGAAGCAGAGCAGTTGCAAAAAATGTTTAATGTAAAACAAACAGACATCGTCGTTCTTATCTGGGGCAGTGAAGATGATGTAAAAACTGCGATAAAAGAAATTAAAATACGGGCGATAGAAGCAACGAGCGGGGTTCCTTCTGAAACCAGACAGGTTTTTTCTGATGGGACCAATGATTTTGAACGGATTTTGCCCGGGCCAAACAGAATGTACCCTGATACAGATACGCCACCAACGCCGATATCTGAAAAATCTTTAGAGATTATAAAGAAAGGAATGCCAGAACCTTTATGGGAATGTGAAAAAAGATTAGTTGCTCTAGGGCTTCCAAAACCCTTGGTTGCATCTTTGAGCATTTCAAGAAATTTAAAAGTATTTGACAAGATACTAAATACGTTGATGGTCAATCCAATACTTGTTGCTATTACATTAGAAGAAACACTAAAATCGCTTAGAAGAAAAGGTAAAAATATAGAAATACTCTCTGATGAAACAATATATCAAGTTTTTAAATTATTAAATGAGAAGAAATTTAGCAAGGAAGCAATACCAGCTATTCTTGCATTTTTAGTAGATCATTCAGAGAAGACGATAACAGATGCGCTTAATGAATTAAATATAGCGCCTATGTCAATCGAAGATCTCCAGAAGATTGTTGATGAGACTGTAACGAAGTATTCAAATCCCAAAATTGGTGATTGCACTTTTGATACTATTATGGGTGAAGTGATGAAAATCGCTCGTAATAAAATAGATGGTAGATTGGTAAGTGATGCTGTAAAAAATAAATTAGGAATATCTAAACCAAAATAATCTATTTTCTTTCTTTTTATTAAATTATTTTTCCTCTTCCTATGTGGTGTAGTTTTTTAGCGTTTAGATCAAGTAAAATAAATTTATCATTTTTTGTGTAACCGACGGGTTTTTCAGTTTCGATAATAATAGTATTTCCAGCTATTTCAATTATATTGATTGGTATGCTTTGCATTCCTATTGTTGCATGAAACGTTCCTTTTTTTACTTCTTTATAAAAACGGTTTTTCGTAAAATTAAGTGTAAATTTTCTATCTGTTTTTGCTCCTTCCGGTTCAGAAAAAATTGTCCCTCTTTTCATTTCTTCGGCAGTAGCACCCTTTATTGCAAGACCAACTCTGCATCCTGCTGTTGCGCTGTCAAAATCTTTGTCTTGCATTTGTATAGAGCGTATAATTACTTCTTTATTTACAGGTAAAAGAATCATTGTATCATGCGTATTAATAGTACCTTGTTTTACAAAACCAAGTATCACTTCTCCAACGCCTTTAACACTAAATGAATGATCAGTTGTTACTATTGCAGGAGAAGATAAGTTTCTTTCAGGGTTAATTTTTTCGAGAATCTCTATTATTTTAGTGATATTCCTATGAATAATTGCAAAATTTTTAAGCGACGTATCTTTTATCATATTTGTAAGTTGTGCGGTATCTGTGTATTCTGGAATGATTAGTATTCCTTCTTTTATCTCTGCTGAGTCAAGAAGTAATATTGTTTCGCCCAGCTCTGGAGTAATTTGTTCGCAGTTAATAATTGCTGCATCAACTGTTGATATAATCTGGGTTTTTGTAGTAAGCTTATCTTCAAGAGGTGACATAAAAGTATAGATACAGTCATCTGTTTTTCTGTTAAACATTAAAATGTCGCTTTCCGTACCTTTTTTACCAAGTTCTTTGCCTAATTTCTCGTCGTGGAATATTCCAATTGTTAAGTGTTTCATCAAACCTGCAATAAAATGTGTAAAATAAAGTTATGTGTTGAAGTGGGCCTGGCAGGGTATTAATCTTTCCCTCTGAGCGAAATTTGAGATTGATTTGAGTTTTGGCGCTATCTAAAATTAGGCATTGACTCTCCAACTAAACCCTTTTCTTTCTTTTTTTTAATTTCTCATAATAGTTTATAATAATGTGATTTATGATATCTATATTTGAAAATAATATTTGTTTTTCACCCAAGGATTTGTTTTAATGGAAGAACTCCGTCTACAAAAATATCTTGCTATATGCGGTATAGGCTCGCGTAGAACCTGTGAACTATATATACGCCAGGGTCGCGTAAAAGTTGATGGTGAAATTGTTACCAAAATGGGTACAAAAATTAATCCATCCATAAATCGTGTAACGTTCGAAGAGAAAGAAGTATGTCCTCAAAAAAAATACTGGATTATGATAAACAAACCACCTGAGTATATATGCTCTTCTAAGAAAACTATTGGGAAAAAATCGATACTTTCTCTCATTCCTACGGATCTTGGTAGACTTTACACTGTAGGTAGACTTGATTTTATGAGTGAAGGTTTATTACTTATTACAAATGATGGAGATATGGCATACAGGATAACTCATCCACGTTATGAGGTAAAAAAAGTGTATGAAGTTGAAACAATTGAAAAAATTTCAGATTCTGCTTTAAAAAATATGTTAGAAGGAGTTTTATGTGAAAACGAAAATCTAAGATTACTTGAAATACAGGAAAAAAGAAATAAAACTAAATCCTTTTGTTATATAATTAAACTCAATGAGGGAAGATATCGACATATTAGGCGTATACTTGCATCTTTTAATATTCACATATTGAAATTGAAACGAACATCTATCGGACAAATTCATTTGGGAAATTTGAAAAAAGGAAAATGGAGATTTCTGAGTGAAAAAGAAATAGATCTACTTAAAAAAGAAGCTAAATAAATTAACAAAAGATTAACTATCATGTATATATTAAAAATAATCGTTAAAGGTTATAATAGTTAATTTTCTCCATATAAAAACTAAATAATTTATTTAAAACTTGGTAAGCGCGTCGTTTGGGTCATAGCAAAACTGATAGTGTAGACAATTATATTGGAATTTGTAATGACCTAAAAACTCAAATTGGCCGTCCAGTTGCAAGGTATGGGCCCGGTCGGATTTGAACCGACGACCAACTGGTTATGAGCCAGTCGCTCCACCGGTCTAAGCTACGAGCCCCTGCAAAATATAAGGCCATAATATAACTTCTACTACTTAAAATTTTGATATAAAAAGCTGCTCTAAGTTCTAATTTAAATTAGTTTTAGAATCAGAGTCTAAGCTATTAAGCAGACACAGTTTTTTTATGGATATCAATCAAGTAATGTTTTCCAGAATGAAGGTAGCTCTTTGTTCAACTCTGCTTTCCACAATATAAAATCCACATCCTCCTCTTCACGCATATTAATTATTTATCCTAAGAAGCAATATATATACTCTATCTGTGAAATTGTCAATTTGACAAAATAGATAATATTTTTTAAAGAGCAAAATTCATTAATTAGTATAGGTTAGATTGTTAGTGAAATGGTGGAGTTATCAACATTAGCCAGGTATCCTTTCTTAGATGATTCTAAAATATATGTTAAAAACAATGCTATATCTGTAGAAGATCTTTTGGAAGATCCTTTATACGAACGTGCTCGTACATTAGGCGTAGAAAGACTTGACAAGGCATTTAAGGAGAGGGACGTAGGTAACCGGAGCTTAGCAACAGAGTCAGATTGTATAATGGAACTGTTATCATATCCTATAGCCAGGATGATTGCTGTATGCATTGGTGATAACTATTTCAAAAGGCGATATGCGCTAGGCGAGGCATCACATGCTTATAGAAATCTTATAAACGAACCGACTTCTTTTTTAATAACTGTCTCAAAAGAATTCAACCTAAACGTAAAATATTTTGAGGACACAAACAAAATAAGTATGCTTTTCACCGACTACATACATAATGCTCCAACAAGGTACAAAGAATGGAAGATGATAAACCGTGAAATGAAAAACGGTTACATAAGAATATCACACAAAGATCTTGCAAGATTGATCCAGGAAAACCTTAGGGGACGTATAAACGATGAGCTTGATGCAAGAAAATGTGATGGGGCTGTACACAAAATATTCTCATCTGATATAAGAAGAATACAAGATATGGTTTCGGTACATAGGAAAAACATAGAAGCAATGCCAATTGGTAAATTAAGCATAGAGAAACTGCCACCATGTATGAAAGATATGTTGGCAGCCATACAGGCAGGTGAAAATGTACCGCACATGGGACGTTTTGCTATAGTGGCTTTTTTAAATTCCATTAAATTGAGTACCGTAGATATACTTAAATTATTCAGCAGCGCACCTGATTATGAGGAAGATAAAACAAGGTATCAGGTGGAACACATAACTGGTAGCATGTCATCCACATCTTATGCTCCACCGGGATGCGACAAGATGCGAACCTATGGTATATGTCCTATAGAAAAAATAGATGGCTTGTGCAAAAAAACACGTCACCCATTAAGCTACTACAAAAACAGGTGGAGAGAAAAATGAAGCATTTCATAACCTTCGAAGGAATAGATGGATCGGGTAAGTCCACGGTATCAAAAATTGTTTACAAAAAACTTAAAAAACAGGGCTATAAAGTTGTTTTGACCTCTGAGCCTACCGATACATGGATTGGGCGTTGCGTTCAGAAATTTATTGAGACCAACGCTGACCCTTTCGTTACATCTTTTGCTTTCATCGCTGACCGTATAGAGCACTGTAAACAGATACAAAAATGGTTGGATGAAGGCTATATTGTGCTATGCGATCGTTATGCGGAATCTACCTATGCTTATCAGTGCGCACAACTATGTGGGGAGGTAAAAAATCCGATAAAATGGTTGAAGGAGTTATCAAAAAACCGCATAATAATACCTGATAGAACATTTATTTTTGTTATAGACCCGGAGAAATCATTCTCCCGTATACAAAACAGGAATAAACTCATACCTTTTGAAAAGATTTCTTTCCTAGAAAAAGTACACAGAAATTATTTGGAGTTAGCAGTTGGAAAACGTTTTATGAAACTTGATGCAACAAAAAAAATTGGGGAATTAGTAGATATCTGTTTTGAGGATATTATTAAAAAATAGATTTTTTAAGTTGTAATTGTATATGGAATAAACATATTTGATGAGTGGTGAGATGATTTTGTATTTCTTCGAAATATGTGAAATTGAGGTATAGATTAGGATGAAAGCGTCTTACAAGAAAACAATGATTTTATCTGTATGTATGTTGATAATCTGTGTTGGCGTTGTCTATTTATTTTATTTATCAAAAAGTAATGAAACAAATTCTGGTCCACCAGAGATAACTGTTTTAGAAACTGCAGGTAGCGTTTCGATTGATCCCAATAGTTATGTCCCTCAGTATTCTTTTGTTATGGGGCAAAAAATATGGGTTTATATGCAGTACACTAACATTTCCCATGGTGGTTCTTGTGATTTTTCTATTAGTTTAAGTATTACTCATCAGGATGGCGAACAGCTGGCTTTTGTTGACGATCGTATAACAAAGGATGAAAAAGCATGTTTCTATTTTTTTAATACAACTGAGGCATGGCCTGACGGTTTGTATGTTGTTTCTTCTAAGTTGACAGATAATATCTCTGGGGAAGATAGTGGTGTTATTTTAACTGCTTTTGATCTTAACCTTTTTTAATCTGTTGCTATCTGTTGTTATTTTGTCTTTTTTGTTGTTTTAACACGATGCATTTAAATACTATAAGTATCAGAGTATAACATGTGAGGATGTGATGATAAAGGTAGGTGAAGGAATAATGATGAGGAAAAAAATATGGATGATGTTTTTTAGCATAATGGCAGTAGCTCTCATGATAACAACATCTGTAAACGCTGCAATTACATCTAGCAAAAATATTGGAGAAACAAAAGAGCAGCAACTTACAACCGCCTCAAATATAAATGTCGCTTCAGGAAGGATCGGACTAGATAAAAAGGCAGAAATAGAAACTAAACCTGATGAATCTGCCGATCAAAAAACCGATACATCTAGCGATACAGCAAAACCAGATGAAGAATCTGACACAAAACCTAACGACCAAATAACTAGTGAAACAGGCTCTGATGAAATTGCAAATAATTCCGATGAGATAGAAAATAATCAAGATGAAAACGAACCTTCTGAACCCAGTGGTAATCTCATATGGCTAGCAATTCAAGGTGATGAAGTACCAGATGATGGCGGTTCAGAATCACCAGATTCTGATCCTAATGGATCATCCGATTCTAATTTAAATATCGATAATTCAGACGAGATTATATCTGCGCAACCACAAATAGATATTGATGAAGTTCTGGTTGCCTCCAACAGCGGTATTGTTGATAAGGATCTAACCATCGACTCTAGCCTATCATTGAACATAATGGGATATGCACAGATAGATGTAATCAGTGGCAGTGAAAATTTAATCGATGGCCCATATTTCAATGGATTGGATGTATCTGACAAACTAAGTCTTGCTGTTATATCGACATCATTTATGTTTCTAGTTAGGGCTATACAAATTCTACGAGTCGCATTTCCTCTAACTGCTTCGGTGTTTATAGCTACAAAAATTTGCGCCAAGATTCTAGGATATGTTTTATATATGATTGAAAATGGTTTTGACTGGATTACACTAGATGTAACCATCGGAGGATACACATTAACTAACCCGATAAGAAAAGCTCTTGAAAAAATCATTAACCCCATACTAGAAGATGTTATCAGAATATTTGATTCACTTGCAGATATGTCAAAAACACTGATAATCTCATACTTACAAGATCTATTCAATGGAACAAGCTTCAGAGAATTGGTTAGTGAACTATATGAGAGATCCTGGCTAGCAGTTCATGCAATATTACTAGTACTCCAAAACAAGGATACAACCATAATAAAAAATTACTTTACACAAATAGGTCTAAGCCAAAACGCTGCTCAGATTCTTGTGAATATCCTTGATTCTTATAACAGCATATTTGTAAACATACGATACAACATACTTGGCAAATTCGATGCATTTATGACATACGGAAGAGACTCAACGTCATTAAGAAATATACACGCACAGATAAACCCCGATTGTCAGGTCGAGCAAGGACAATACGCTGCAATCATCCAAATAAAAGCTATCAGCGCGGGACAAGTATTTGATACAAAAACAATCGGAATATTATATGATGGCAGCGGCGAGAATACCCCAAGCGCAGGTGAAAACCTTGGCATAGCATCAGGTAGCACAACGATGGGCAGCACAACAACCCAATCGACAACGAATGTTTAACTAACGACTGGATAAAACAATCAAAAAAGGTGTAAGGAAGCATCACTAAAATGCTTCCTTATTAATTTTTTAAATATTTTTTCAACTTAGTTAATAGATAAATATTTGTATAGGATACTCTATTTTTAATTGGATATATTGGATGGGATATTCAGTTGCGCAACTTAGCTAAAGCAGTTTTAATATTAATCGTAATGCCAATTCTACTTGTTGGTTTAACTTGTCTGGAAGCATCACCGGAAAATCTGAATTTTAAACCGCGGGCGTTTCTAAAAGATTCGGTTCTTGTCCCTGGTGAGTTCCATTATCTAAACATAACATTGGATTTTGAAAGCAAAAATATATACGTAATTGCGTACAGCGGAAAATCTTTACCAGAATCCAATATGCGCTCCGCTAGAAACTATTATCGATGGGAATATAATAAAGGTGTTTGGAGAGATGCAAGTGATCAAGATTCTAATCAAATAGATGTTGGTAAATGTAGTAAAATCAACAATACCTATTCTTTTTACATTAGTATCTCTAAAAATGTTAACCCGGGTAGTTGGACTATTAAAATTTTTGTAGACAATAAAGAAGTTTCTTCCAAATCATTAAATGTTGTAATCGGTGATTTTTGTCTTTTCTTCTCAACAATTGTTGGTGTGTTTCAGCCTTGTATTAAAAATAGAAATTTTTTAGTTGAAAAAGATTTGATATGTAATGATCAAGAAAGAAAAATGATAGTATCAGAAAAAAATATCGATAAACTTGTTGACGAGATTATTATAAAACAAGGAGATTCGCCAAAAGAAGGAAAATCTGCTAGTAAAAACTTGGATTTCTCTATTTTAAACGATGTCGCTTTAACAAAGGATGAGCTAGTAAAATCAACTGCTTTTACATATTCACGGAGTAAACTAAAGGAAAAAACCCATATTGCAGGTTCTTTGTTTTTTGATAAAATATTGGGTGAGGGAAATGGTTTTTTTAAGAATTTTTTGGTTTTAGTTTTAGTAATTTTTCTAATTATATCTTGCATTTCACCGATAGCAATATCTCCAAGAAATAATATCGATGACGCAGATATTACTATTATTAATGTTCAGAGTTACCCTATTGTCGGTGGTACTTGGACTGTAAAGTTTACTACTTTTGGGTGTGCTAATCTTACTATTAGTGCTGTAAATGGTACCAGTTGGAATGATTCTGATAATAGTTGTGATCTTAGATTTTTAGAGTTAACATGTGGTAACATATCTTTAGATTATCAGTGGCTGAATAATTCTGTTTTTGTTGAGGGTTATTCGTCTAATGAAACTGGTTACGAGATATCTAAAGTGTTTACTCCCGGTGTACATATTCTTAAGTTCCAGTTTGGTGATGATATCGCCTTTGCTTTTAATGATGCTAATAACTGGTGGAATATGAATTGGAGTTATCGTAAGCTTGTTACAATTAATTCCTCTTTGGTTGATGCAAATCTTATTAATTTCCCTATTCTAGTGAACATCACTGATAGCGATCTTGCTAGTAAAGCACAGAATGATGGCGATGATATTTGTTTTGTGTTGTTCAGTGATAATAGTACTAAACTGAATCATGAGATTGAGCTTTTTAATGGTACAACTGGGGAGTTGGTCGCCTGGGCGAATGTCACCAGTCTTAGCTCTGTTGTTGATACTAAGTTATGGATGTATTATGGCAATAGTGGTTGTAGTAATCAGCAGAATCCAGCTGGTGTCTGGAATTCTAATTATCTGGCCGTATGGCATATGAACCTTAGTAGTAACACAGTTTATGATTCTACCTCAAATAATAACGATGGAACCAACGATGGATGCGAACAAATGGAGTTAGGAGTTTCTGGTTATTCATTAGATTTTGTTGAAGCAAATACTGACTATGTTAACATGGGTGCTATGAACTCGATTGAGGGTAAAACATACGTAACATTTGAAATATATTTCAAATGCGATGGGACAAATAGTGATGATATGCTTATCGGCCGTTCAAATACCGATTACGCACCTCTTATATGGAGAGATGAAACAGCTTCCAGTTCAGGAAGAACTAATACGATGTCATCTGTTGTTAGCACTGGTACCAGGTTAGAACTAGCCAGTAACTCTGTTGGTGATACGAACTGGCATTATTTTGCTGGAGTATTCAACGGTAATACTAATCAAATTAGAGGATATTTAGATGGTTCTGAGGATGCAAACAGTCCTGCTGGTGGTCAAGTAGCTACATTCCCATCTACCACAGCCAACTTCTGGTTAGGTGCATGGGGCAGCGGTTATTATCATGAAGGAAAAATGACTGAGGTGAGAGTATCAGATGTTGTTCGAAATGCTAGCTGGATTAGTACCACATATAACACATTTCATTATACAACTACATTCATTACAATTGGTGAAGAAGAACATCCTTCCCCGCAGATTAGCAACCCCTCGCCGAGTAACGGCGCCACAAATATTGCAATTCAACCAAAACAATTTAATATAACAATAAGCGACCCAAATGGCAACAAGATGAATATAACCTGGAGAACAAACGCTACAGGTAGTTGGAAAACCTTCAATACTACTACAGGCGGTGGTACAGGTTTGGGAAACGGAACATACGGCGTGACAAACACTTCATGGGTTAATTCTAATTCTAAAAAATATTGGTGGAGTGTAAATGTAACAAACGGATATGCATGGTCAAATGAAACATATACTTTCACTACAAGTATTCCGCCGGATATCAGTAATCCAACTCCAAATAATGGTAGTATAAGTGCTGTAACACCGATATGTAAAGTTAAAGTATCAGATCAAAACGGCGGTACAGTAACTGTAAGATTCTATGAAAACACAACGGGTAGTTGGGTTTTACAGCAGATAAACAACAGCATAGGTGTCACTACCCCAACTTTTGTTGAATGGGATAAATACAACAACGCAACTGCATATACTACCAAATACTGGTGGAAAGTAAATGTTTCTGATGGAAAGGGATGCTATGACGAGGAAATATACTACTTTATAACATCTTCAGATAATCCACCGGAGCTAATCAATGAAAACCCAACCCATGCATCAACTGGCGTATCTGCTTCTTTGGCTGCTATAAATGTCACAATCATAGACGACGATGGCGACACCATGGACTGGACTATAGAAACATCACCTGACATAGGTGACGACTCAGATGTTAATGCGAACAATGGTAGCATTTCATGCTTGGTTTCAGGTTTATCCCCCGGAACAGCTTATACTTGGTATGTAAATGTGACAGATGGAATAATTTGGACGAATGAAACATACACATTTACAACTAATTATCAGCCTACAATCACACTTATAGATCCTTCGCCAAACGGGTCCTCAAACGAAGATATACTTACAATATGCAAAATAAGGCCTGATGACAATGATGGTGACCTGTTGGATGTTACTTGGGCCACAAACACTACTGGGTCATGGGTAAATAAGTACACCAATAACAGCGTTTCTCCAAATAGTATTGTATCATACCAGTTCACTGAATTCAATAAATTTTCCACTACATACTATTGGAAGGTTTTCGTAGATGATGGTTCATATAATATCAGCAGATGGTATTATTTTTCAACCGCGGCAATTCAAACATCTGTTGACACAATTATACCATATGAGATAACTGGTTCTCCCTCGTTGGTTAATGCATCGGGGTCGTCTGGCCTTAATAATGTAACACTCTGGTATCGCTACGCTTCAGACAACAATAGTTGGTGGTGGGATGATGATTGGAATTATCGTAGAGCTATAACTATCGATCACACAAAGATAGATTCAAATATTGTCAACTTCCCAGTTCTAATAAAGATTAATTCTACAATAGGTGCAAAATGTGATGATGGAGATAGCATCAGATTCATAGATTCGGATGGTTTAACTGAATACTATTATGAGATTGAAGAATGGAATGGCGGTGGGGACAGCCATGTCTGGGTAAATGTAACACATGTCTCAGCTACACAGGATACCACCTTTTTTATGTATTACAATAATTCAGATGCATCTGATAACCAAAATCCAACCAACGTATGGGATAGTAATTTTGAGATGGTACAACATATGAAAGATTCTACCACCTCGACTATTCTTGATAGTACTTCAAATAATCATGATGGAACAAAAGGATCAGCAAACAACCCTGCTGAAACCACAGGTAAAATATCCAAAGGCCAAGACTTTAGCAGCGATCAGATAAGCTGCGGGGATCTACGGCCTCTTACATCATATACTGCTGAATGCTGGATAAAAGCAGATGCACTTGGTGGCGCCGGAGATCTAAATACTTACGGAAATACCATCATGGCATCAGCAACTAACGGACAGGGATATCCGTTGTGGCTCACTGTTGGTAAAGGGGGCAGTACAGAAGTTACCTTTAGGGCATTTACCTCAAGTGTGGCAGGTTCTAATACAAATGGTGCAAATCTTAACACGGCAGATAAATTCTATATCGTCGCAACAGCAACGATAAGTTCAACAGCTAAAGTCTATGTAAATGGTTATGAGCGACTTTCGTTCACAGCAGATAGTACAAGCTTTACAGATATCTTCACTATCGGAGATCTGAGACCAGGGAGGACCATATATTTCGATGGTATGATCGATGAAGTACGAATTTCAAGCAATATACGAAATACCAGTTGGATTAACGCAAGCTACCGAAATCAAAACAATGTCACAGCATTCTTAACTACGGGTACTGAGCAAAGCAATCATGGTTGGATGGAATGGAACGATTCAAGCAACCCCGATACCAGCAGCCCATGGCAATGGAACTTCAACTTCCCAAACGGAACAGGATATTACCAGTTTTACAGTAAAGGAAAAAAAACTGGTTCATCTGATGAAACTGCACCAGCAACAGCTGATGCAATCTGTTATTATCATCCTCTCATTAATCCACCAGTGATTAATACATATGATCTATGCAACAGCACTGGATCCAAGCTCGACAACATTACAGGAGCCCTTGATGTTAACAAAGAATATCTTTTTTCAATAAATATTACAGACCCTGACGGATGGGCCAGTATTGACTATATCAATATTACATCATGGTATGACTTTGGTGATGACAGTACTACATATAACCAGACGTTAGGTGGTAACCTAAATTTCTTTTTACAATATAAAAACACAACAGGCACAGGTCAGTTTCTTATGTTATGGCCTGATGATGAAGTACAGATGATATCAGCAAATTGCACACAAAAAATTATAGATGCAGATACTCGAATAATTAATATAAGCTTCAAGCCAGGAAGCCAAATAAGATGGGCCTGTAGTAATAATACCTGGGATACTTCTGAAAATATAACAAATGATGAGTATTCTTGGAATTTTAATGTAAGTGTAACTGATCAAACTGGAATAACTGCATGGGTCGTAGATGAATACGGGGTTTACAAATTCGCTTCTGTTTTACCTTC
>Ga0209287_10000595_pt1 | contig 20757 bp, 21 predicted proteins | sample PPLLak3cmMay2015_2_FD_187255 | JGI IMG/M metagenome (GOLD analysis project Ga0209287, IMG submission 187255) | Freshwater sediment microbial communities from Prairie Pothole Lake near Jamestown, North Dakota, USA - PPLs Lake P8 Core (1) Depth... | ecosystem: Environmental > Aquatic > Freshwater... | reverse complement strand
TATTCCTCCATCACGTGAGTATTTATACTCACGTATTTTACACAAAAAAATCCGCATTGCAAGCAATTTCTTTGCGGATTCGTATTTTTTTCTTATTTTTTGTTTCCCAAAACCGCTAAACTGTTACGCATCGATGCCATGGAAATAATGGGACGTTGTTGACTAGGTTGACAAACTGACTAAGGCTATGACAAACTTCTCACAATTATCATTGAAGGATGGCTACCGGGACAAACGCGGTTGCGCAGCGCTATAGCAGATAAAAGCGGCGATTAAGACTTTGTCAATATAGTCAACAACGCCCCATTTTACCCTCATGAAAAAAAAATAAGAAGATCAAAATAACTTTTTGCACCAAATCGGTTCCCTTGTAACTGAAATATAACGATCCGTTATGCCGGCTTGACAATCTTCATAAGTTCTTCTATTATTAATCTTACTTTTGTCTTACCAAATCATTTTTTTAACAGGAAGGAATATCCATGATCACTACAAGGCTTTCTGAGAAGGGACAGGTTGTGATACCCAAAAAAGTGCGGTCTTCTTTAGGCTGGGAACCGGGTCTTGAATTCGCTATAGAAGAAACAGAAGACGGGATAAAATTAAAGGCGCTCAAGCCATTCGAAGAGAGCAGTATAAAGGATGTCTTAAGGTGTCTTAAATATCGAGGCCCTCGAAAGACCATTAAGGACATGGAAGATGCCATAGCAAAAGGAGCCAGGGAGTCTCTATGATCGCTGTTGACACGAATATTATTGTTAGGGTCTTAACTGGTGATGACCCTGCCCAGGCAAGGCGTGCCGTTCAATTATTGAAAAAGGATGATATCTTCATCGCAAAGACCGTCATACTTGAAACAGAATGGGTGCTGAGACACGCTTATGGCATAGACTCGGAAACCATAATAACCGGTTTAAAAAAACTTTTTGGCCTTCCCAATGTAACTGTCGAAGATTCATGGACCATTTTTCAAGCGCTTAACTGGCATAAAGATGGATTAGATTTTGCCGACGCCCTGCATCTGGCGTCGAGCATAAGGTCCTCGTATTTTGCGACATTTGATAAAGGCCTTATCAGAAAGTCATCGAAAATAAAGGCCATCGAGGTTATGGCGCCTTAGCCGGCTAAAGCGAGTAGAGGTGATAAGAAAAATAATTGAACAGATTTAAGCTGTAGAATAATTTGATCTCTTGTAGAAAAATATGACTAAATTAGCAAAAGAAGAAAAAGAAATACTCGATTCCTTTGAGAAAGGTGAATGGATCCCCGTTAAAAACCTTGCAAAAAGAAAAAAAGAGTTGGTTGCATATGCACGCAATACCCTGCGAAAAGACAAGAGGCTGAATATACGAATTTCTGAAAGAGACCTCATTGAGCTCCAGAGAAAAGCGGTTAAAGAAGGCCTGCCCTATCAAACCTATGTCTCAAGCATCATCCACAAATTTATCAATGGGTCTTTGGTTGAAGCAGAAAAATAAAATAGAAAATGCGTATGATGCGGTAGCAAAAGAATATGCGGATGCATTCTTTGGTGAGCATGAAAAGAAGCCGAAAGACCGGGAAATGCTACTCAGATTCTCCAGGGAGATTGGGGACAGGCGGCCGGTCTGGGATCTGGGCTGTGGACCCGGTCAGACTGCCCGATATCTGAAGGACCTCGGCGTTGAAATATCAGGGATTGATCTGTCGGAAAAAATACTGGAACAGGCAAGAAAAAATTATCCCGGTATACATTTCCAAAAAGGGGATATCCTTAATCTGGAATTTACAGATGAGTCAATAGCCGGCGCTGTATCATTCTACTCTATAGTTCACCTCACAGAAGATCAGGTCGCGAAGGCATTTAGAGAAATCTTTCGCGTGTTGCAGCCCGGGGGAATATTTCTCTTTACATATCACATCGGTGATAAGACAATCCACATAGAAGAGTTTCTTGGCAGGAAGATCGATGTTGACTTCATGTTCTTCACTACTGATTTCATTTCCGGCTGTCTGAAGAGGGTTGGGTTTGAAAATATAGATATAATCGAGAGAGAGCCATATCCTGAAGTGGAGTACCAGAGCAGAAGGGCCTATGTGTTTGCGAAAAAGCCGGTCGTGGGTCCTGATAAATCTTAGAGCGGTCTGATTAAATTATAATGAGGAGGTCTCATGTCATGGCAGAAATAAACAGACGGTTGTTTATCAAGCTGGCAGGGATGTCGGCGATGCTTCCCCTGGTCGGCGCATCCTGTATGGCGACCACAAAATCAGCTATCGGGAAAAAGGCATCAAAGAAGATCTGTGTTGAGGAGCATTTCTCCATGGCAGATCACCTCGAAAAGATGCTGGCTATATACGAGAAAAGGTATCCTGTTCCGGGGGTTATCGAACAGGAGAAGTATATATTAAGTGACGCGCCATTCCTTTCCAGCATGGCAAGCGCTCCCGGGACCATTAAAATGATGGATCAGCTTTGCGACATGGGCAAAGGACGCCTGGAAATGATGGACAGGTACGGGATTGATGCCCAGATAGTTTCACTGGTATCCCCCGGCGTTCAGGTATTTGAACCGGCAGCAGGTACAAGCCTGGCAAGGGAATACAATAACAGGCTAGCGGCTGCGTCTAAGGACAATCCTGGGAGGTTTATCGGGCTTGCCAGTATTGCCCCTCAAAACCCGAACGAAGCCGCAGATGAGCTGGAGAGGGCTGTGCATGACCTCGGGTTCAAGGGCGGCATCATAAATTCCCACACAAAAGGGGAATATCTGGATGACAGGAAATACTGGGCGATCTTTGAGCGGGCACAGAAACTCGATGTGCCCATATATCTTCATCCGAGAGCGCCGTCACCGGACATGATGAAACCCTTTACAGGCTATCCCATGCTTGACAGCGCAATGTGGGGATTCAGCGCAGAGGCCGGTTTGCATTCTATGCGCCTTATATGCAGCGGCCTGTTCGACGAGTTCCCAAGATTGAAGATCGTTCTCGGTCACCTGGGCGAGACCATACCCTTTGTGCTTGCGCGTATAGACAACAGGTGGTCTGTGGCCCCGTTTCCCAAGAAGCTGAAAAAGCTGCCCGGCCAGTATTTTAAAGAGAATTTTGTTGTTTCCACAAGCGGCATGAATGAGGATCCGGCCGCACTGGTATTCACCATTTCCGTACTCGGGGCTGAGAGCATAATGTTTGCCGTGGATTATCCGATGGAGGATATGGAGAGTGCTGTCAAGTTCATCGATTCCGCACCCATAAGCGAAAAAGACAGGGAGAAGATCTGCCATACTAACGCTGAAAGGGTCTTTTCACTCTGACCTTTGACCAGGTAGAAGCATTGGCTATTTATTCAAATTTAGAAAAATCATGATTTTTCTTATTAAAAGATAATAATTGACCGATTTAAGGAGAGTTGAATAAATTTAAAGGAGGCCTTATGGAAAAAACAACAATTCTTGATACGGAAAATGTCGCACTATGGTATTACGCTGATAAAAAGATCATACATAACCAGTTCAACAAGTATGTTTACGGGAGCCCTTACAGGGAATTTCTTAATGAAGTCACCAAGGCCTTTCAGAAATACAAGGTGCAGAAATTGCTGTCGGATGACCGGAAGAACAGCGGGATCTCGAAGGAGGATCAGGAATGGGGCAACACTGACTGGTTCCCGAGGACAAAGGCTGCCGGGTGGAAATTTTGGGCGATCGTGCAGCCTGAAAATTCAATAGGGCAGTTGACCATGAAACGTGTAATAGCCAATATAGCGTCCCAGGGGATCACTGCTGAGGTTTTCACGGATCCGAAAAAGGCAATGGAATGGCTTGAAAAACAGAAGTAAACTTTAATCAATTATACTGATGATCCCGCTTGAATCACTTGCAGTATTCTTCACTGCCTCGCTTCTTCTGGCCCTTGCTCCGGGTCCGGACAATATCTTTGTCCTTACCCAGTCAGCCCTTAGAGGCGCCTTTGCCGGGTTCGTTATAACACTGGGCCTCTGCACAGGACTGCTGGTCCATACCTCTCTGGTCGCCTTCGGGGTGGCGGCGATCTTCAAGACATCTGCCCTGGCCTTCACCATCCTGAAGTATGTCGGTGCAGGCTATCTTCTTTATATGGCATGGAAGGCATTTCGATCGTCTCCGGCTGATCTGGATGCCGATGTCCGTGACGGGAGGTCACTGCGACTCCTCTACCGGCGAGGCATCATAATGAATATAACCAATCCGAAGGTCTCCATCTTTTTTCTTGCATTCCTCCCCCAGTTTGCCGACCCGTCCCGAGGGGCGATCATATGGCAGATATCGCTGCTCGGCCTGGTATTCATTTTCGCTGCCATCCTTGTCTTCGGCATGGTCTGCATACTTGCCGGAGCCATCGGTGAGCAATTACGACGTTCCCCGCGCACCCAGAATATTATCAACCGGGTGGCCGGTCTTGTGCTTGTGGGACTTGCCTTAAAGCTTGCAACTTCCCAGAGATGAGGTATACAGGATGTTATGCAGTTCAGCCGCAGCAATGACCTGCCGGCAGTTGTATGTCAGAGGCTTTTTTATGGCAATGCAGCGCGATTTTACAAGATAAAGGGATTAGCCTGATGTCCTGGAAAGTGAGGGAATTAACCGACAAGGATGAAATTCTGTCCTTTTATAGAAAAATCCCGGTATGCCCTGGAAGGAATCCATTAAGGAGGTGCAATCCTCTCAAACCAATTTCTGCCCCACCCGTGTCAACCTCTCAAACATCTATATTTATCAGTTTAAAATCACTACCTTATGGGCAGGCCGGTCTGGAACTTTTCTAATAATGTAAACAGCTTGACAAGGTGATCCCATGGTGATATTTAGGGCTCACATTCAGATCCGTATGATAAAAAACCTCAAAATTCTACATCATTTATTTATGCGCAAGACCGGGAGCAGATCTTTTAGGGTTAAAATGACTCCTGCCTGAAAGGTAAAACAGGTTACACACCGGCCGGCATATACCGGCTGTTTAAATCAAATATTTTTTAGGAGGTTTCAGATGAATTTTATGAGAAAGTACAGCGCAATGTTTTTATCATTAATTTCAGCCTGTCTGTTTCTGTTCCTGGGGGCAAACGCCTTCGCGGGTGAAGCGGATATTATCCTTCCTGATCTCACACAGGTCAGTTTCAACGTCTTCGGCAGCGCAGTAGGCGGTGTCTCCATCATGTATTTCGGGCTTGTCATATGCGTAGTAGGCCTTATCTTCGCCATCATCCAGGCAAGGCACACGAAAAACCTGCCGGCACACAAGTCTATGCTGGATGTCTCCAATATCATCTGGGAGACATGCAAGTCCTATTTGGCTCAGCAGGGCAAGTTTTTAGCTATCCTTTGGGCTCTTATCGCAATATGCATGATCTATTACTTTGTTGGGCTATCCCACAAGGGAATAGGCGACATGGTGATTATCCTTATCTGCTCCATATTCGGCATCCTTGGATCTTACAGCGTTGCATGGTTCGGCATGAGGATCAATACATGGGCGAACAGCAGGACCGCCTTCGCGTCGCTTCGCGGAAAACCTGTCGATGTGATTAATATCCCGATGAACTCCGGAATGAGCGTAGGACTCCTCCTTGTAAGCGTGGAACTCTTTTTTATGATCTGCATCCTTGTCTTCCTCAAGGAACTGGCAGGGCCATGTTTCATCGGCTTCGCTATCGGCGAATCCCTTGGCGCCAGCGCCCTCAGGATCGCGGGCGGCATCTTCACGAAGATAGCCGACATAGGTTCCGACCTTATGAAGATCGTTTTTCATCTCCCGGAAGATGACCCGAAGAACCCCGGGGTTATCGCTGACTGTACAGGCGACAACGCGGGCGATAGCGTCGGTCCCACGGCAGACGGGTTTGAGACCTACGGCGTAACCGGTGTTGCGCTTGTAGCCTTCCTGGCCCTTGCCCTGGCAGGCAACCAGACCATGTCCGCCACCCTGATCCTCTGGATCTTTGCCATGCGTATCCTGATGATCCTTACATCTCTTGTTTCCTATTATATTAATAAGGGGATTACTTCTTCTCTCTACGGATCAAAGACGAAATTCGATTTTGAGCAGCCCCTTACCAATCTTGTATGGATTACCTCTGCCGTTTCAATCATAGTTACCTTCTGGGCAAGCTATATGCTTTTAGGCAATCAGGGGGATATGTGGTGGGCACTTGCATCGATTATCTCCTGCGGTACCATCGCGGGGGCATTGATACCTGAGTTCACAAAAGTTTTCACCAGCACAAAGTCGCGCCACGTGAAGGAAGTCGTAGGGGCAGCCCGTCACGGCGGAGCATCCCTTGATATCCTCTCAGGGTTCGTGGCAGGCAACTTTTCAGCCTTCTGGGAAGGCTTGACCATCCTTATGCTTATGTTCGTCGCGTACCTTATTTCAAAACAACCATCCATCGTGGCGTTAATGCCCGCCGAGTTTACCTTTGCTGCCCCGGTTTTTGCCTTCGGCCTTGTGGCCTTCGGGTTCCTGGGTATGGGGCCTGTGACAATCGCAGTTGACAGTTTCGGACCGGTCTCAGACAATGCGCAATCTGTCTATGAGCTTTCAAGGATCGAGTCTGTCCCCAATGTTAAGGCAGACATTAAAAAGGATTTCGGTTTTGACCCCAATTTCGAGACTGCCAAGGATTACCTCGAGGAGGCGGACGGCGCAGGCAATACCTTTAAGGCTACAGCTAAACCGGTGCTCATCGGCACGGCTGTTGTCGGGGCCACCACCATGGTCTTCGGCATCATCATCCTCCTGGAAAACATGTTCGGCGATGTTGTGGCAAAGCTTAGCCTTGTACAGCCCACAACCATCCTTGGGCTTCTCATGGGCGGGGCGGTAATCTACTGGTTTACCGGCGCCGCAACACAAGCAGTCACGGCAGGGGCCTACAAAGCTGTTGTCTTTATCAAGAAGAACATCAACCTGGAGAAGGAAGAGGCATCAATTGAAGACAGCAAAGAGGTCGTAAAGATATGCACGCAGTATGCACAGAAGGGCATGTGGAATATCTTTATCGTTATCTTCTTCATGGCACTTGCCCTCTCATTCTTCAACCCGTACTTCTTTATCGGGTATCTTATAGGCATAGCATTCTTCGGCCTCTTCCAGGCCATCTTTATGGCCAATGCAGGCGGGGCATGGGACAATGCCAAGAAGATCGTTGAGGTTGACCTGAAGGAAAAAGGGACTCCGCTCCACGAGGCAACTGTCGTGGGCGATACCGTCGGCGATCCCTTCAAGGACACGTCTTCAGTATCCATGAACCCTGTTATCAAGTTTACGACACTCTTCGGGCTTCTTGCGACTGAAATAGCGGTTACAATGACCAACCAGACGCTTAAAAATGTGATAGGGGGTGTCTTCTTCCTTATCGCACTTATCTTCATATACCGCTCATTCTACAGCATGAGGATCGGGGAAGAAAAACTTTAAACCGACAGGATAGGCAGTTAATTAAAGGCGCCCCGGATCGGGGCGCCTTTTTTTATGCAATTCATTCCCATTGGTTTCTACTGTCTCCTGTTCGGATAAGGCCAGGGTAATCCCTCCATGCATCCCCTAACCTAATGGGAAGGAAGGAATACATTAGGATCAGCTACAATTTAGTTGATCGATGATCAGGATTCAAGGCCCTTCAATGGTACTCAGGGCCGTGAGCGTGCCGAACGGGTTCCAGGTGTCAAGGATTGGAGCGTTTCCTCCCCTTTCAGGGGAGGATTAAGGTGGGGTCTGCCGAGCTCTGGTTCACACACATCGACCTCTCAATACCCCCTCCAGCCTCCCCCTAAAAGGAGGAGGGAATTACATTTAGGCCGATGACATCATGTTGATTTTAATCAATTGATTTTAGAACCCCGCATCTTATAGACAAGGGTCGTTCAATTGCACAGGGTTATAAATTGACACAAGAGGCAAAATATTCTAAACTTAAACTTAATAATTCTTAGAGCATCAAAACATTATCCTGCCACGAAAGAAAACGGATAAGCTGAGTAAGGCGTTATTTTTTCAAGGAAATCACATCCATGTCCGATATATATATGAGAAAATGATATTGCAGTGAACACTTTAATAAGGATTCATCTTAAGGCCAGAGGCTCAGGGCGCAGGGTTCAAGACAGTGGATTTCAAATTTGAGATTTAAAATTTTTTTAAAACTTTGCGCCTTATGCCTTGAGCCTTCTTTATTGGTAGCTTGCTAATGGATATTGCAACTATTGTAGGGCTCACATTAGGAATCGGGGCGGTGATAGGCTCCTTTATGATGGAAGGGGGACAGCTTTCTTCTCTTTTGCAGGGTCCTGCAATCCTCCTGGTCCTAGGCGGCACATTCGGCGCAGCCACCATTACCACTTCATTGGGTCAACTGAAAAGACTGCCCAAGCTGTTGAGCATAATTTTTGTAGAAAACAAAATGAATGCCCATGAGCTTATCGATATTATCCATGATTTCGCGCAGAAATCCCGCAAGAACGGCCTGTTAAGCCTTGAGGACGAATTGGTGCCTGTAAAAGACACTTTTCTGAAGAAGGCGATCCAGTTGACCATAGACGGTTTCGAAGTCAACAAGATCAAGGAAAGTCTTGAAATAGAGATGTCGTATATTGAAGAAAGACACAAGGCAGGGATTACCTTCTTTCAAAAATTGGGCGGATTCTCCCCTACCTTCGGGATTATCGGAACGGTTCTGGGGCTGATCCACGCACTGGGGAGCCTGCAGGACAGCGCAAGCGCAGCCACTGCCATAGCAGGTGCATTTATTGCCACGCTCTGGGGCATTTCTCTTGCCAACCTGATCTATCTGCCCATATCCGATAAATTAAGGGCAAAGCATCAGGAAGAGGCCCTGTACCTTCAGATAATAACCGAAGGTGTGCTATCCCTAGCTATGGGGGACAACCCCAGGGTCATAAAGATGAAGCTGCTGTCTTTCCTTCTCCCCAAAGCAAGGGGTGAGGAATGATTAAAAGAAGAAAGAGCGAAGAGGATAAGGAGAACCTTGAGCGGTGGCTCCTTACCTATGCGGATCTCATAACCCTTCTCCTGGCCTTTTTTGTAATGCTCTATGTGTTTTCCAAACAGGATACCAGAAAATATGACGCCATGACCATGCAGCTGAAGGCCATTTTTTCCGGCGGGGCAGGGGTCGTTGTTGAGGGCGGGCGGACCGGTTCACAGACCATAGAAGCGACCAATGAGGGGCCTTCCGATATACAGATAAGACGAGAACTTGAGAAACAGATAAAAGAACTCTCTCAGGTGGAGGGGCAGGGAAATAACATATCGGTCATAACTGATGAAAGGGGCATTGTAATAAGGATCATGGATAAGGCCTTTTATGATACGGGCAAGGCCGATTTAAAGGACAGGGCCAGGGAGACGCTGGACAAGATTGCTCCGGTTATCAAGACCCTTCCGAATGAGATAAGGATAGAAGGCCATACCGATAACGTCCCTATAAATACTTATGAATTCAGATCAAACTGGGAACTCTCCGTAAGGAGGGCGACAGAGGTTGTGAGATATCTCATAGAGAATGGAGGGCTTACAGCTCAAAGGATCTCTGCGGCCGGATACGCGGAATACAGGCCTGTTGCAGATAACGATTCAGAGGCAAACAGGGCATTAAACAGAAGGATCGAGATTATAGTTGTAAATACCGCCGATAAAAAATCTTCCCGGGCAAACTGAAATTGCGCGCCTTTAAAATCCTAAATCCAATCCACATCCTGTAAACGGTAAACGAAGAGACTGTTCGGTTTCTAAAGCGCTATTTGTGTTCCCAACTCAACCACGCGGTTAGGAGGAAGATGGAAATAGCTTGTCGGATTTCCTGCATTCTTCGCCATAAGGGCGAACAGGCTCTTTCTCCAGCGCAACATCCTGGTGTGACCGTCAGTGAGGAGTGTCTCTCTGCCGAGATAATAGCTTGTTTTTAAAGGCTGCACATCAATCCCATGACCGGAGGCCATATTCATGATCTCCGGTACATTCGGAGATTCCATAAAGCCATAATATGCCGTGACTCTATAGAAGCCTTCACCAAGGTTCTCTACTTTTATCCTGTCCTTGACGGGGATTGCAGGAGAATCCGCGGAGATGATTGAAAGCAGCACGACATACTCGTGTAACACATGGTTATGTTTCATATGGTGAAGAAGCGTTACGGGGATGCCCTTCGGGGATACGGACATAAATACCGCTGTTCCAGGGACTCTCTGGACTTTTTGCCGAGCAACGTCGGTGATGAACAGCTCCAGTGGAAGTTTGGTTTCAGTAAGTATCTTGCTGATTTCCTCCCGTCCCCTTCTCCATGTGGTCATGATAATCGTTATGAGTGCTGCAATTAGAAGCGCAAACCACCCGCCACTGGCAACCTTGAAAAGGTTCCCGCCCAGGTAGGCGATGTCAAAAATCAGGAAGATCCCGACAAGGGGCCCCGCTTTCCAGAGGGGCCAATTCCCTGCATGCATGAGCACCAGAAAAAAGAGAAGGGAATCGATGACCATGCTGCTGGTGATTGCAATTCCATAGGCCCCGGCCAGCCAGTTTGAACCGCCAAATACGATTACAACGCCTATACAGGCAAACATCAGGGCATAATTGACAAACGGGATGTATATCTGGCCTTTCATCTCTGATGATGTATGAATTATCCGCAGACGCGGACAGAAGCCAAGCTGAATTGCCTGCTGCGTAATAGAAAAGACACCGGAGATTAACGCCTGTGAGGCGATTACTGAGGCGATGGTAGCAAGGCCTACCATGGGATAAAGGAGCAATCTTGGTACAGCGCTGTAAAATGGATTGATATTCATTTCGGGATGTGCAAGCAGCAGCGCCCCCTGGCCGAAGTAATTCAGAAGCAATGCAGGATATGCAATCGAAAACCAGGAGAAACGGATAGCGTGTCTGCCGAAATGTCCGAGATCGGCATAGAGCGCCTCACAACCTGTAATACAGAGAACAACCGATCCGAGTACAACCATTCCATGCAATTTGTTTCGTATGAAGAATTCAATGGCATGCATCGGATTGACGGCAAACAGAATCTCTGATTCACGCATGATATGACCGATCCCAAGGACGCCGATCGCCGCAAACCAGAGGAGCATGACCGGGCCGAATATCCTCCCAATTTCACCGGTCCCGCGACGTTGAACAAAAAAAAGCAAAAAGAGTATCCCGCAGGTAATAGGCACTATAGCCGGTGTCGCGGCACTGGTTGCAACTTCGAGCCCCTCGACCGCGGAAAGGACCGTAATGGCCGGTGTGATGACACCGTCACCGTAAAGGAGGCCGGCCCCCAGCACCGCGGCAATTATCGCGGTACGGCGTACATAGGGAGAAATCTTATCCTGGGATATTGTGACCAGGCCTAGAAGGGCAAATATCCCGCCCTCACCGCGATTATCAGCCCGGAGGATGAACATGACATATTTAATGCTCACGACAATTGCCAGTGACCAGAATATAAGAGAGAGGACTCCCAGAATATTATCGCTGGTGGGGGTTATGGCATGTGTTCCGTAGAAACATGTCTTGAGGGTGTATAGAGGGCTTGTCCCGATATCTCCAAAGACAACGCCAAGCGCTCCAAAAGTGAGGAGGAATAATTTTTTATTCGGCCTGCCCTGGGCATCAGATTTTTTTTCGTGGATTGCGCTGTCAGAATTATGATTATTGGCGGATGAAGATGACACCAGAGGAGCCTCCTGAGCCCATTATATTGAGGATAAACTCCCGGATAATTCCGTATGTTTTCCTCATCGACGCCTGCGAGGTTAGCTGACGGGCTCGGACCGAAGAGTGCCCTGCGCGGCATTGCGATACGCCCCTATAACATGGTTCCCCCGTTCCTTAACATCAGGATTCGGCATTAGGCGCGATTAATAATATATCAGCAGAGACTTGTCAATAAGCTTATATTAACCGATTGTCTGCATATGAGTTGTCTTGCATTGGCGGGGATTTTGTTTGCAGGCTGCTCCAGGGTGGAGCAGCCTGTCTCATATAATTTGAGGATTCATTGGCTTGTAAAAATATATCGCTAGAAAGTTATTGCCTTTCCGTACAGGAGATCCGGCAGCCAGGTAGCTAACCTCGGGAAAAACACCAGGAGACACAATAGGGCAAAGCTCATCGTGAGATAAGGAATAATCCCTCTAAATACCTGTTCCGGCGGGGCCTTCGATATGCTTGCAACAATATAGCAGGACATGCCTATGGGGGGCATGACGAGAGCAATCTCGGAAAGCAGGACAATAATAAGGATTGTACCGATAGGATCGAACCCGACGGCCATAAGGATCGGATAGATAATTGGAACGGTGATTATAGCCATGGACATGAACTCCATGACGCAGCCGAGAAGGAGATAGAATATTATTACTATCAGAATCAGCACATATTTAGAGATATGGAGCGCGGTTATTAGTCCCAGAAGGTCACCCGGAAGTCCGCTCAAGGCAACAAACCTGGAAAAAATAAAGCCACAGATTATAATGGGAAATATCTGGGCGTTTAACACGACTGTTTCTATGAAGCTTTCACGTATTGCCTTCCAGCCGACCCGATTGTATGCCGCAACGATAAGGACGCCCACAGAGCCTATTGCGCCGCCAACCGTGGGAGGGTAAACACCGAAAAATATCCCGCCTATTACTATTGCAATGACGAACAGAACGGGGCCAAGCACTTTTAGAACAACGAATTTTTCCTTCCAGGTTGAATGGATATCTACTATGGGCATATCCTGTGGTTTGATCCAACCGCGAACGCTGACAACAAGCATGAACATCAGGGCAAGAATCAGGCCAGGTACGATAATTGCCATAAGGCCCCTGCCTATCGAGGTGTCGGCAAGGATGGAGATTATAATGACCCCCACGCTTGGAGGCATGAGCCCATCCAGCGTCCCTGAGACTGCAATAACACCCATGGAGGTAGTTTTGTCATATTTGCATTTGAGCAGCTCAGGAAGGGCAACCTTGGAAAATACCGCACAGGTAGCTATACTCGCCCCGGATGTAGCGCCGAAAACGGCGGCTGCTACTATGGTGGCCATTAACAGCCCACCCCGGATCTTGCCAATCCATTTGGTGGCGGCAGAAAAGGCCGCTTCGGCCAGCCCGCAGTTCGAGGCCAGGACCGACATTAACAGAAAGAAGGGAACCACGGCCCAGGTGTAGGTTGAAGCGATGGAGTAAGGCGCGCTGGCAAATTGCTGCAATGTATAAATAGGACCTCCGATTATCATGGAACCCACAAAGGCCCCCGTTAACATGCAGATGAAGATAGGAAATCCAATCGCGAGCATCCCGAACATGCCGATAAAGGTATAGACTGCAATCCATGAATTGTGATCCATATTATTGCTCCATTTCTTCTTTTTTAATTGACATCTCCACTCCGGTAACCAGCGTTCTGGCCAGCAGGAGGAGCCACACCAGCGTAAGAAAGGCGAACGAGATCACAGTCGCCAGGTTGGCGGGCCATATGGGCAAGTCGATCCCTTCCTTAAGTGTCATCGTTGAGATTGTCGTTTGAAATTGGGTAAAGGTCCGCACCGTGACAAAACCCGAGACCAGCGCCGCAATTACATATTGAATAATCTCAACAACAAAGCGTAACGCCGGATGCATCCTGTCTCTCACCAGGGTGATATTGAAATGGCCTCTTTCCAGGCAGACATAGGCGATAGGAAAAAGGGCGACCAGTACCATGACTTCTTCGGTGATATCCAGGGCGCCCGGGACTGACATGCCGAAAAATTTCGCCCCGATCACATCCACAAAATTTATTACCATTATAAAGGCAATGCCTACCGCGGCAATGATTACGAGCCACCTGTTCACCTTGGCAGTAAGGTTGATAAGGCCCAGAATAAGATCCTTCATGTCCGACCTCCCGAATAATACATTTTATTCAGGCTTTCAGCTGAAAGCTGATTGCTTACCGCTTAAAGCCCTGATTCCTGTTTACTCCACCTGCCCCACTTCATCTCATCCCAGTATTTCTGTATGACCGGAGCCTTATCTGATACACCCTTTTTAGCGCAGACCTCAAGCCAGTTCTGGGTGGAATACTTGAACAGCGTTTCGAAAAACCTGGTTCTATCCTCATCGGGCAGGGTCTCAATAGTAACGCCGGATTTTTCAAAGGCATTATAGGTATCCTGTTGGATCTTCGTAGCTTCAGCTATGCTCCATTGCGCGGTTTCTTTGGATGCATCTATAAATATCTGCTGAATATCTGCAGGCAGGCTGTTCCATTTAGCCAGGTTAAAGGTAAGGGCCTGTGAACATACATTGTTGTCGCCCAGGCTCAGGTGGGTCTTCCCCAGTTCATACCATTTCAGGGAAATGACCGCGGAATTCGCCATAAAGATGGTATCTATAACGCCACGGGACATGGACTCATAGATATCCGGTATCTGCACGTTAACGGGGATAATCCCCAGCTCATTAAATACGTCCCTCTGATAGCCTGCAATCACGTTCATCTTTTTGCCCTTCAGATCATTCAGGGACTGAGCAGGATAACTTGTGGTTATCCCTGTTGACCCTTGCGCGTTCCAGGATAATACCTTGATGTTGTTCTGCGTCTCCTCTGCCTCGAGAAGGGCCTTGGTCTCCGGGATCTCCTGTGTAAGTGCAGTAATATTTGCAAATGCCTGTTCCCCTGTGACGAGCTGCTCCGTGTTTAATATCTGGTGAAGGGGGAGGTTCTCGGGGAACTGGTCGAACTGAAGGGATATAATGTCTACTGCGTTTTTGGACACCAGGTCAAGGTGTTCAAGCGTGTTGCCCAGGGACCCGCCCATAAACCTATCGATCTTGATCCTCCCGTTTGTCTTGGCTTCAACTAAATCCAGGAGATGTATTGCCGTTTGGGCAGGGGGCTCCGTCGGCATGCCCGAAAAACTGAATTTAAGCTTGATGACCTCTGTCTCAGCCTTGCCTGCTTGACCCTGATCAGCCTTTTTTCCACAGGCAACAATGCTGAACAATAATATAGCCGCAATTGCAAACCCGAACATTACTTTATTCTTCATTTTATATCCTCCCATTATTTTAATATCCGTTATTTAACTCCGGAAGCAGTTTAGATTAAGCCACGAACTATAGAAGATTTTATCCAGGGTGTCAATAAAACAGCCCAATTAGCTGGTATTTCAGATTGAGACGGAAAAAGCTGAAATCTATTGACCGGGCTTCAAACTTAAGATAGGTTTTCGGCCTGTCCCGCGCCAATAAGAAGATACTCCCGGAGTATGTAAAAATTATGTGAATATTCAATTTTACATCAGCAGAACGGGAGATTGCCGGAGGGCAAAATATTACTTGAGATAATATATTCATGATTTATCAGATACTGAATGTTGTTGCACCGACCTTTATTGTCGTCTTTATCGGATGGATATGGGGGAAGGCAGGCTATAAATATGATAATAACCTTGTCACCTCCCTGATAATGAACATAGGCGGACCATGTCTTGTCTTCTCCGCCCTCGGCGATCTTGAGGTTTCCGCATCATTGATCGGCCGGATGGGTCTTGCAACCATGATTGCAATCATCTTATTCGGCATTATCGGGGCTATGATTCTTAAATGGGCGGGGCTTTCATCAAGGGACTTCCTGTCGCCCCTGATGTTTCCGAACATAGGGAACATCGGCCTTCCCATCTGCCTTTTTGCCTATGGCAAAACAGGTCTTGCACTCGCCGTTATGGTATTCGCGGTCTTTTGCCTGTTTCAATTCACCGTGGGAATAAAGCTGTATTCGGGCGGGTCATCCCTGATGAGCCTTTTTAAAGAGCCCATTATATATGCAGTGACAGCTTCACTTTTTTTCATAATAAACCGGTCAAGGCCGCCTGACATCCTGCTGAGGACAACAGAACTGCTGGGCGCCTTTACCATACCTCTTATGCTCCTCTCCCTTGGCGTAACACTCGCCAGGCTCAGGGTCATAAGCATAAAGCGTTCTTTCCTGCTCGCGCTGCTGCGTGTTGCTTTGGGCTTTGTGGTGAGCCTGGCGCTGTCGTATCTATTCAAGTTTGATCATGATGCCAGGGGCGTATTTGTACTCCAGTGCTCCATGCCTGTTGCTGTCTTCAACTACATGCTGGCTGAACGCTATCACAGAAGCCCCGGGGAGAACGCCGAACTGCTGATGGTCTCCACGCTCCTCTCGCTTGTGACCCTTCCTTTGATACTAAGGTTTCTGCTTTAACAAATTGTCGGATGATCAAATCCTTGACCTTATCCAATAAGCATAAAGAGGCTTGAGGCAGGGACAATAAAACATCTTCCCGGGAATTCCTTTATATAAAAAATCCCAACCAAATTCCATATCACTGGAAAATGGTCAAGACAATTTTATACAACACTGGAATATTGTCAGGCTGAATACTCAGCCTTTCGAATTAAAACCCCCTGATAATGCACGATATTTCCGCCGGCCATCTTTCAATCAAATGGTAGGAAAGTATCGCAGGGCGGCTGCCAGGTCTTGATTCTTTTAATCAATCTGAAAAAATTTAACAAAAAATGCTTGACAGATATTTTTTATTGTTTTACTGTACTAGCCAACTAGAACAGTAAGTAAGGATATAAAAATGATCGAAATCAAAAATCTCTCCTTTGGGTATAAGCGCGAAAAGCTGTTTTCAAACTTAAACCTAACGCTCAAACCCGGCGGCATCTGCGGCCTCCTTGGAAAAAACGGGGCCGGCAAGACCACTCTGCTGAAGCTTATGGCGGGACTTCTGTTTCCGCAGGATGGCAGCATCTCAATCATGGAAAAGGATTCATCAATAAGGCAGGTTGAGTTCCTTCAGGAACTTGTCTTTCTACCCGAGGTATTTGACCTGCCGGCTGTCACTCCTGAACAATATAGAATGTTGTACTCTCCGTTTTATCCCAGGTTCAGCAGCGAGCATTTCAAGGCATTTCTTGAGGAATTTGAGATCACGGGCAAGAAAAAGCTGAGTACATTTTCCTATGGCCAGAAGAAGAAATTCCTGATCGCCTTCGGGCTTGCGACTAATGGCCGTCTCATGCTGCTTGATGAGCCTACAAACGGGCTCGATATACCCTCCAAAAGCCAGTTCAGAAAAGCAGTTGCATCATGCCATGAAGATGAACGGATATTCATCATCTCGACCCACCAGGCGCGAGACTTAGAGACTCTTATTGACCCGATAATAATTCTTGATCAAGGCCGTATTATTTTCAATCAACCAATGGAAGAGATATCAAGCAGGTTGAAGGTCAGCAACATATCATTGCCCCCGGATCAGGAAAAGGTCCTGTACTCGGAAAAGACCTTTGAAGGCAACGTTACAGTAACTGAAAATGATGATCATGACGGTTCCCATATAAACCTGGAGACGCTTTTTAATACCGTCATCAACAACAGCACAGGGATATCAAGGGTCTTTCAGGATGGAGGGATAAAATGAACTTTCTAAAGGGTTTCAATCCAAAGAGATTCTTTCTGTTGATCAGGAATGACCTGTTCCTCAACAGGTCCTATTTCGTGATATTCTCAGGCGTTATTGCGGTCATCATCCTGCTTCTTTCAATACTGGAGATAATTAAACCCGGTGCCGACATTGTTTATCGAGCCAATTATCGCATTCTGCTTTACGTAGCGGGCATTCTGATAGGAGGCAAGATATTTAAAGGTCTGCATAATGAGGTTCAGGGGTCTGCATGGCTTACCCTGCCGGCAGCTATCACTGAAAAATTTGTAAGCCGGTTGATCCTCCTGGAGGTCCTTGTGCCATTGTGGCTTATGGCCCTGTTTTTCTTGATGTCGCTGTGTTTAGGTCTGGGTTATGGCCTCTTTGCAGGATCTTTTCAGGATTTTTTCAACCCCTTTAACAGGGATATCCTGATGACCACACTGCGTTATTTCATCCTGATATCCGTTTATCACCTGGGGCTGATCTATTTTAAAAAGGATGCATTGGGCAGGACATTCCTGAGCCTCTTTATCTATCAGCTGCTTTTGTTCGTCGTTGCTATCGCGGGATTCAGGATATTTTTTGGAGAGTTGTTTTCGGATTTCCTGTTCATGGCGGATCCACTGCGGACAATACCTGAATTATTGAATGGAAATGGACAGGTTGAACAGCTCTGGTCCATTACAAAATGGGCAATCCATATAGCTTTCTGGTATCTACTTGCCCCGTTATGCTGGGTAACAGGATATTTTCGTTTAAAGGAAAAAGAAGTCTGACATGGAATTTCATAAAAAAGAGGCCATCTTCCTGCAGATCGTTGAAATGATATGCGAGAAGATACTTACAAGGACCTGGCTTGAAGGAGAGAAGATCCCTTCCGTCAGGGAGCTGGCTGTCGGCATTGAGGTAAATCCCAACACCGTCATGCGTTCCTATGCCTATCTTCAGGATAGGGGCATCATTACCAACAAGAGAGGCATAGGTTACTTTGTTGCCGAGCATGCCTATGATGACACGCTGAATCTGATGAAGTCAAATTTTATCAAGAATGATCTGCCGCTGTTTTTCAAAACGATAATGCTTCTCGATATGGATTTTGATGACCTTAAAGAGCGGTTAAAGAAATTTAAGGAGGAAAACAAATGAAGATAAAAACTAGCAATAAGATCTTGCTGATTGCGGGGGGTGTTCCCATCCTTTTTATTATCCTCATGTTTTGCTCCCTGAAGTTCTTTTCCTGGGGTGGAGGAAGCCCTCAGGCATCAAATTCCTCGTCATCAGGTCTTATAAAGAGAACATTGCCCCTGGAAGGATTTTCTGAAATATCCTTAAAGGGGGTCTGGAAGGTTAACCTTTTTCAGGGCGACAGCTTTATTGTAAATATATCAGCCCCTGAATCCGCTATGAATGAAATCAAGGCTGAAAAGAACGGAAACGAATTGGTGCTTGATTCAGGTACAAAACCAAAGGGCTCAGCAGGAAACAGGCGCATAACTGCGGAAATTACCCTCCCTGCAGTTTCCATGATCGACATGGAGGGGGTGACGAGCATCAACCTGTCCGATATGGAAATCGAATCCATTTCAATCCGGTCAGAAGGTGTTACAAATATATCAGGCGATAAGGGAATGATTCACGACCTGGAATTTTACGGCAATGGGGTTACAAGGATGGATCTGTCGGCCGTGCCCGTAACCAATGCCAGTCTCAATTGCCCCGGCGTATATACGATAAAACTTCTTATGAACGGGGGGCGTCTCTCCGGCAGCCTTGATGGAGTGGGGACATTCAAGTATGAGGGGATTGCCGGGGTAAACGAGCTCAGGGTGAATGGCCCTCAAAACAAGGTTGTTCATAGAGCCAGATGAAAGGCGTATGAGGAATGCATTGTGGTTTTCCTGTGTGCTTTGTAAATTCAATTGAATAATTAAATTAGATATATAAAATACTGAATTGAATAATATGTCTAATCGGAGATTCAAATGAAAAAGCAAAGAAGCGATGCGCTCAATACGCGCTTAAATCTGCTTGCGGCTGCAGGTGAAGTTTTTGCGAAAAAGGGCTTCTGGAGCGCTACCCATGAAGAGATATGCGGCAGGGCAAATGCCAATGCTGCATCCATAAATTATCATTTCGGCAGCAAAGAGAATCTTTATATTGAGGCATGGAAATATTCATTCGAAAAATCAATGCAGAAATATCCTCCGGAAGGAGGGGCTCGTCCCGACGAGCCGGCGGAAAAGAGGCTTCGCGGGCGGGTTGTATCGTTTTTAAAACGAATTGCTGATCCGGAGACCCATGATATTGATATCATGCTTAAAGAGATGGCCACACCCACAGGACTTCTTACCGAAGTTATTGGAGTGAAAATCGGTCAGTTTGACGGCGATTTCATCTCGATCATCAAGGAAATTATGGGCAAAGGGGCGAAAGCAGAACAGACCGGTTTCTGTTACATGGTGCTTATAAGTATGTGTTTCGGGCCGATGCTCCATCTCAGGTCTGTTAATGAAGCTGCCCAAATGCCAAGACCGGAGTTTTTACCTCTGGATCTTGGGGTTGAAAGACTTGCGGATTATATTGTCAGATTCAGCCTGGCCGGGATCCGTTCTTTCAGTAAGACATCAAAATAGAGGGAAGAAGCGTTTTGGCTGGATAATATTGGCTTAATGAAAATTTTACAGGATATTTTCGTTGTTTCCTCCCCTATTAGGGGAGGATTAAGGTGGGGTCTCTTAAGATTTTGTTTTCTATAAAGATGTTTCAAGACCCCCTCCTCGCCTCCCCCTAACAGGGGGAGAAAGTTTTGTTCCAGTTTTGTCGGATAATGTTTAAAAAACAGCATATCTAAATTGACACAGGAGCTTTATGGAATCCTTTTTCAATGTGAGAAGAATCACCTCACAAAAAATTCTCATCATATTATTGTCAGCTATTGTTCTGCTATCGGGCTGCAAGACCGTGGGGCCGAACTATTCGGCACCTGAAATGCAGATGCCTGAAGTCTGGCAGAAGGACGTTGCCGGAGCCACTGCCGACAAACAATCGGAAGAGCAGATACTGGCAAAGTGGTGGACGACCTTTAATGACCCTGTACTTTCAGGTCTGATGGAACGGGCAGAGGCCGGGAATCTGAATCTTAAGCAGGCCCTTAACAGTGTCAGGCAGGCCCGGATCCAGAGAGGGGTTGCCGATACAGATCGTTTCCCGTCCGTTAATTCTTCAGGCTCAGCCGGGCGAAGCTACAGTGAAGATATGCGCGGAGACTTTTCAGG
>Ga0209287_10000592_pt1 | contig 20793 bp, 34 predicted proteins | sample PPLLak3cmMay2015_2_FD_187255 | JGI IMG/M metagenome (GOLD analysis project Ga0209287, IMG submission 187255) | Freshwater sediment microbial communities from Prairie Pothole Lake near Jamestown, North Dakota, USA - PPLs Lake P8 Core (1) Depth... | ecosystem: Environmental > Aquatic > Freshwater... | reverse complement strand
GCGAACTAATGAATACTGACATCTTTTTAGGGCCTATAGCTCAGTTGGTAGAGCAGATGACTCATAATCATCAGGTCAATGGTTCGATCCCATTTGGGCCCAAAAATAATAACTCAGGTTATTATAACATGTTGTCGGAGGTTCTTCAATGAAGGACGTTATTAAACATGTTCGATACAGTTATGGGGAACGGATAATCAATAGAAATCTTCATGATTTTACAATCGTGGGGTTTTGTGTTGAAGATGTCAATGAATATCGTTTTGGAATTGCTTTTACAAATCCAAAAGATAATTATTGCAAACGAAAGGGTGTAGAGTTTGCTCGTATTCGTGCCGAGCAGCAACCTTTTATGGTAGTTCCTGGAGCTGTTGTTGATAGTTTTGGCGGAAGTATTCGGTTTGTCAATGCATTTATCAGCACAGTAAAATATCATTCAAAATATTTTATGAAGCTCCGTAAAAATCTTATAGATGTAGAATAACATATCGAACATGTACTTCGGTCGCTTAATTGGATTAAAGCATTGCGCTACGAACGCAAAGATTATGGGTTCAAGTCCTATCCGAAGTAAATATTGCAGAGTAGAGGAGTGGTTTCTCGGCGGGCTCATAACCCGTGGCGCGAAAGCTTGTAACGTGGGTTCGAACCCCACCTCTGCAAAATAAAAAAATCTTATAGAGGTTGATAAAAAGATATTAAAATAGTATAGTATAAACATATTTAAGAAAAGTGTTGACGTGGGACCAAGATCCTGAAGGTATATTATAGATTGTTCCCGATTATAATATATTACTCGGTCAGTAAAGGACATTACACTAAATTAAATATGTGCAGGGTTAGCTCAATTGGTAGAGCGCCGTCCTTCCAAGTCGGATGTTGAGAGTTCAAGTCTCTTACCCTGCTAATTTCAATGGAGCATTGGGCAAATTGGTTAAGCCATCAGACCTTCAATCTGATAATCGGGAGTTCGAGCCTCCCATGCTCTAATAACAGAAACATAGCTTAATTGGTTAAGCTCCATCGTTACAAGGTGGCATTATGTGGGTTCGAGTCCCACTGTTTCTAAATCAAAGGATAAATAATATGAATGTTTATAGAATAATAAATAAAGATTGTTTATATAGTAGTGGAACATCTAAAGTTAAATTTGGAAAAGATGGTAAAAAATGGTTCCATATAAGACATGTAAATTATCATATAAATATGTTAAAAAAATCTTATCCTAATGAATATCAAAAGTATATTGATGAAAAATGTGAAATAGAAAATATTCAATATAAAATTGATAAAGTAATAATGACAAAAGTTGTTTAAAATATACGGTTCGTAACTCAGCTGGAAGAGTATCTGCCTTTTAAGCAGAGAGTCGTGGGTTCAAGTCCCACCGGACCGAAGAGAATAAAAAAATGTTCACAATAGAAAAAAATAAAATACAATATATAACAAAGCTTAATAAACAAATGCTTGATATTTCTTTTTCTAATGATATTTTAAAAGGAAAAGGATTAGAGGATTTTAAAAGAGTAAATTGTAATTTTAATCAGTATTATTATTTTAAGAATAATAATGCTAATATTCTTGCGGTTGCTCACCTTGATACTGTTCAAACCGATGATTGGTATTATGTACAAGATAATCGTTTGTTTTCTCCATTAGTAGATGATAGGATTGGAGTTTATGTTTTGTTATATTTATTGTCAAACTTAGATTGTAATTTTGATATATTATTGACAACAGGTGAAGAAACTTTTAATTCAACAGCACAATTCTTTCATACAGATAAACAATATAATTGGATGTTTTCTTTTGATAGGATGAGTAATGATGTCGTAACATATCATTATAATAATGAACAAATAGTAAATGATTTTAATCAATTGGATATTCATAATGGGATAGGGTCTTATTCTGATATTTGTGATTTAAATCATTTAAATTGTTTTGGTATGAATTTTGGCGCAGGATATTATAATGGTCACAGTTTAAGTGGATATGTAGATTTACGTATGCTAATGAGTCAGGTTTTGAAATTTAAAAAGATTTATAATATATATAAGGATATATATTTACCTAATGAAAAAAAAATATATAATTGGGTAGAAAAAACAGATAAATATAATTTATTTGAATATAATTATATATAAATTAGTGTTGGTACGGATTATATCGATTACCTTGGTCAGAAGATGAAAATTCGATATAAACCACTTGACCAACCGGCATTATAAAATATTAAATTGGTACGGATTATATCGATTATCTACCTGAACGAAATCTCGATATAAATCACTTGACCAATCGCATTATTAAAAGATTAAAAAATTAAATTGGTACGGATTATATCGATTATCTACTATTGAAAAGAAATTTCTCGATATAAATCACTTGACCAATAATATTAAAAAGGAAAAAACAATGGCAAATTATACTAAGCATTTAAGTAAAAAAATCACTCCTCAGACAGAAGTAATTCCAGGCAGAGAAAAAGAAATGGTAGTAAATGATGCCGGTGGCTTTGTGTTTGAAATTGATAGATGGAAGCTTCTTGATAGGTTTTTAATCTTAGGGGCAGAAGGTCCTACATATTATGTTTCTGAAAAAAAGCTTATAGAAGATAATACAAAGAATCTTAAGTCTTGTATTCTTGAAGATGGTGTGCGTGTAGTAAAGCGTATTGTTGAAATTTCAGATGAAGCACGAGCACCTAAGAATGACCCTGCAATTTTTGCATTAGCAATGGTTATGACTTATGGAGATAAAGCTGCAAAGAATGAAGCAATAGAAAACTTTAATAAGGTTTGTCGTATTGGAACTCATCTTTTTACTTTTGTATATTATATTGATGAGCTTAGAAGTTGGGGAAGAGTAGTACGAAAAGCAATTTCAAAGTGGTATAATTCAAGATCAAAAGAAAGTCTTGAAATGCAGCTTATTAAGTATAAGGGTAGAACTGTAGAAGGAACAAAAAATCAATGGACACATCGTGATGTTCTTCGTTCTGCTCATGTTATGCCTAAAACAAATATACATAATGCGCTTTTTTCTTATGCAGTTAAAGGAGAATTTCCTATAAATGTTGAAGAAAATTATTCAAGTGAAATATTTCCAACAGTTTTTGCACATGATGCTCTTTATAAAAATGTTGAAAATATAGAATTATGTAAAAAACTTATTGAAAAAAATAAATTGCCACATGATGTTTGGCCAACCGAATTAAAGAATCATAAAATAATTTGGGAAACGGCTCTTAAAGATATTCCAATGACTGCGCTTATTCGTAATCTTGGAAAGCTAACAAATCTGGGTATATTACACCAAGGTAAATTTGATGAAGTAAATTATGTAATTGATAAAATTACAAATGTTGATGAACTTAGAAAAGCAAGAATTCATCCTTATAACATACTTATGGCTATGATAACATATAATCATGGTAGAGGTTTTAAGGGAGATCTTTCTTGGCATCCTGTTAAAAAAATTATTGATGCATTAGTAGAAAGTTTTTATAACAGTTTTAAACTAATTGAACCAACTAACAAAAGAATTCTTATTGGATTAGATGTGTCTAGTTCTATGGTTGGTACAAAAGTAATGGGTTCTCCTTTATTAGATTGTCGTACTGCCGCGGCGGTAATGGCTATGACAACAATAAGAACAGAAAAAAATTATGAGGTTATGGCTTTTTCAGATAAGTTTGTTGATTTTGATATTACAGCTAATAGTAAATTAAACGAAGTAATAACAGATATGAACAATATGCCATTTGGAAGAACAGATTGTAGTTTACCAATGAAATGGGCTGTAAATCAAAAAATACAATTTGATGCGTTTATAGTTTATACAGATAACGAAACTTATTCTGGAATAGCGCATCCTATTCAAGCTCTTAAAGAATATAGAAATAAATTTGTGAAAGATGCAAAACTTATTGTTGTTGGATTTGAAGGAAGACCATTTAGTATTGCAGATCCATCGGATCCAGGGTGTTTAGATATTGTCGGTTTTGATAGTGCCGGTCCTCAGATTATATCTGAGTTTATAAAAGGCAATATTTAAGAAAAAAACCGAAGCTAAAACTTCGGTTTTTCTTTCAAAAAATATCTTATAATGGTTGACAAATAACAAAAAATAGTATATAATATTATTATAGTAAATCTTAATATAAAGGGTATATTAAAAATGGTTTGTATTATTCTTGCTTTTGCTTTTGGTTGTATTGTTGGTTGTATTGCCGCACTAGGCATAAAAGTCTTAATAACAAAGTAATAAAAAACTGGGTGTAGCTCAGAGGAAGAGCGCGTGGTTTGGGACCATGAGGCCGAGATTTCAAAATTCTCCACTCAGACATAAAGCTCCAATAGCTCAAGTGGAAGAGCAATAACCTTCTAAGTTATGGGTTACAAGTTCAAATCTTGTTTGGAGCAAAAACAAAAAAACAAAAGAGGAAAAAATGATTAGAAAAAAAGCTCAAAAATATTCAGGCAAAATAATAGTTGATTTGACTGGTCCAGATGGAAATGCTTTTTGTACTATTAGGTATGGCAAAACGTTGGGCAGATGAACTTGGTTTTGATTGGGAGTCTATAAAAACCGAAGCAACATCAAGTAATTATGAAAATTTATTACAAACACTTGATAAATATTTTGGGGAGTTTGTTATATTTGAAGAATAAAAAAGATAGATAAGAGAATATATGAAAAATTATAATAATCATGAAATTGTAGAACTTGACGAATTAATGTTTGTGAGATATGAAAATGCACCAGATTTATATGGTCATGGAACTCAAAATTATGTTGGATCAAAAGTTAAAGTAGAAGTGAGTCAAAATAAAGTTGAATATGGATATATAGTTGATCCAGAAGAACGTGATTTGTCAGAAGGTACAGTTGTAGTAGAATGGAATAATCCTATGGAAGTATTTAAACTATAAGTTTAATTTTTGAATAAATAAAACAATTCCGGGGTGGCTCAGTGGCAGAGCAGTTGGCTGTTAACCAATTCGTCGAAGGTTCGATCCCTTCCCCCGGAGCAGAGAATTAAATGGTGGTGTAGCTTAATTGGTTAAAGCACTAGCCTGTCACGTTAGCAGATGTGGGTTCGAATCCCATCGCCATCGCATCGTATGAAGGAGAATTATGAGTAATATATTTCATAATAAAATTTTGACTGAAATGGTGAATTATAATAATTCAACTATAATAAAGTTGGCGTCATTTAAAGTTACATCATTAAATGAGTCAATAATAATTTCAGCAAGAGTGGAATTAAAACGAAGAAATATAACCCCATTTGATTGTGATTTGTATTCTTCTTTATGGGAAAATTGGGAAGTTTCAAGTTATGATATGAGGTGATTATAAATGTTTAAAATTTTTGGCGTTAGTGCAATAGTAATAATGATTCCGTCTTTTATTGTTAATCTTATTAGATTAAATTCTTTAGGAATTTTTTTAGCGATATTGGTTCTTTTTTTAAGTTTGTTATTAGTTAGAATATCTAACTAAAATAGGTGATTAGTTCAGAGGCAGAATACAACACTCCAAATGTTTAGACGAGGGTTCGACTCCTTCATCGCCTGAATCGCCGATATAGCCCAGTTGGTAGAGCGAGGGACTGAAAATCCCTGCGTCGGTAGTTCAATTCTACCTATCGGCAAATAATAAAAAATGGAGAAGTGATATGGCATTTTTTCGTAAAAACAAAGAAGAACAACAGATTATTCGTGAAGCAAAACTTGAGCAAGAGCTTGAGGATCATACTAAACATAAGATTAGTATAGAAAAAATTTGTTGTCAACATATTGAATTGTTGAGTAAAGTAAAATTACGTCATGCAAATGAAATTGAAAATTTACATGATGAATATAGAGAAAAAATAAAACATTTATCAGAGAAAAGAATTGAGCAATATAAACAGTTGTTATTAGATCGTGATGAAATGATAATAAATCTTAAAAACGAAAGAGAAAAACTTATTGCAAAGGTTGCTCGGTATCGAGAAGCTTTTGAGATATTTAGGCCATATAGAAATCATCTTGTTGATATGATAAGAACAATGCGAGGTACTTCTTCAAGAGTGCGAGATATTTCTGCGGAATTAGATCAACACTTTGGTAAGCTTGATGATATGGCTAGTTATCAAGATTGTTCCGCAAAAAAATTAGATGAAAAAATAATAAAAAAATTAGGGCCAGAAGAAATAGATTTAGAAAATATGGTGAGACTTATAGAGTTTGATCCAGAGTCAGAAAAAATAAATTATCCAAAAAAATAAAATATGGAGTTATGTCAGAGTCTGGTTTATTGAGCTTGATTGCTAATCAAGTGGCCGTTTTATAAGAAACGGTCCGAAGGTTCAAATCCTTCTAACTCCGAATATGCATTGGTGGCCCAGTGGCGAAGGCAAGAGGCTGTAAACCTCCCACAGAGAAACATCGTAGGTTCGACTCCTACCTAATGCACATATAAAAACAAACAAAAACAAGAGAAACAAAATGAGACAGTATACAATAAAATTAGTAACTTTACCGGATGTTCATGATTATAAACATTTAAGTCCTGATATTATAGAGTATGGTAGATTTGGATATACTACAAATGATTCTTTTTTTGTGAGTGATATACGTTCAAGTCATCCGTATAATACAAAGATTGGTGGATATTATGCCATGACAAAAGATAATAAATTGTTATTATCTCCCCGCGGAAGTTTTTATGGTTTTAAGGATTTTATTCTTAATATAATAAAAAATGGTGATATAAATATTATAATGCGGGGATGGAGATGAACAAAACTAATTATTTTGAAATGGGACAACAACAATTTTATGGAAGAATAAAAAATAAGAAAGCAAAAATAATATCTGGATATGGTAATACAGTAGATAAACATAAAGATGTTGAAGCTTTTAATGCCATGGAAGATATATTAGCAAAAATGTATCCGGATTATAAAATAACTATATTATCTGCAGGAAGATTTGGATTAGGTAAAGATAAAAAAAATTGGGAATTTGATGTATCAATGACAGGATTAGGACATCCTGAATTTTGGATACCTGGTTCTAGAGGATATTATGCATTGACAAAAAATTCTTTATTTTTATTTCCAAAATCAGATATGGATTTTCAAAATGAATATGGTAAATTATTTTCAGATATGTTAAATGTAAAAATAGAAAATCTAAAACCCGCTAATTCCTGGGCCGAAAGCATCTTAGAAAGATATTTAAACAAAATAAAACAAATAGGTTAAAATAACAAAATGAAACAAATGATAAAACAACATGGAGTTTATTGGTATTTAACAGGTTTATCGCCATTGATAGATTATTGTTGTCCAGAATGTAAAAATACATTAATACCAATAGATAATATTATTATTGTTAATAATTTTAATAATGATTTACGTGCAAGCGAGTTTGGTACATTAAAGTTTATAATTAACTTTAAGTGTAATATATGTAATTGTCAATATTATATTGAACGTTTGCAATCTGAAGTCATTCAAGCTAATGGTGAATAATTAATAAAATATGGAGAAGTTCGTATAACGGTTATTACCTTAGACTGTGATTCTAAATAAATGGGTTCGATTCCCATACTTCTCCCATTGGACAAATGTCAGAGTGGTTTATTGAGACGGTCTTGAAAACCGTTGGGCCTCTAATAAAGGTCCCGTAGGTTCGAATCCTACCTTGTCCGAATTAAAGTTTTTGAGGAAAAAAAAATGGAATACAATATTTATTTAGATATGGATGGAGTGTTAAGTGATTTTGATAAACACTTTGAAAAAGAGTTTGGAAAACATCCTTTGAAATATAAAACTCATGTAATAAATTTCTTAATAAAAGAAAAGAAAATAAATGGCAATGCAGCTTATAAAATTTTTAGAGAACAATTTTGGAAAATAATTGATGCTCGTAAAAATTTTTGGTCGCATATGACACCTATAAAAGACTATAAAAAATTGGTAAAATATTTAAAAAAATATAAAAACAATGTAAAAGTTTTAACAGCTGTACCTGAACATGAGTTTCAAACAAAAAAAGCTATTGAAGGAAAAAAGTATTGGATTAAAAAACATATACCATATCCAGTCGAAGTTTTATTTGTTAAATTAAATGCACAAAATCATTGTATATCACCTAAAGGTATATTTGCAAAAAATGATAAAGATATTCTAATAGATGATAATATATCATATGTAAATGATTGGAAACGAAAAGGTGGCACAGCAATATTGTATATCAACGCCGAAGATACAATTAAAAACTTAAAAACATATCTTGAAAATTAGGAAAAATAATTATGCCAAAAATAATAAATGGTAAAAAAGTAGATGAAAAAAAGTGGGCAGAAGCAAAAGCCCAAGCCAAAAAAGAAAATAAAGAAAAAAATTATGCTTATATAGTTTCTATATATAAAAAAATGATATATGAAAACTATATAAACGAAAGGGACTCAGAACTTTCAAGGTATTTAGAAATGATAGAATCTAAAAAAATAGATTATTCAGACTTACATTATAAAATGGAAAAATATATGCCTGATGATCCTAAAATACAAGATGAATTTTATCAAATTATAAATGATAATAATGTTGATGATTTAATTGATTTTATTAATGATAACGCAGATGACTCTATATATGATTATATGCCGAAGAATGGTTCAATAAAAGGATTTGCAAATTATATAATGCGTAAAGCATATGAGTACAAATGAAAATAAATAAATTTCAACATTATTTAGAAATGGCGCAACCAAGAAGCATAGATATAAAAAAAGTTTATTATCATGGAACTCCACATGTAGATTTTGCTAAAAATATTATACAGAATGGAATAAATCCACCTGATGTTTCTTTAAGAGCAGGTAATAAATTTCAACCAGTCAGTGGAAAAGTTTATATTACCCCACGATTGTCATATGCTTTAATTTATGCACTTGGTGGACATATGCTTGGTAATGAATGCGATTTTTTAATTAAACAATATGGTAACTTTGGATATTTATTTGTTATCAGCGGAAAAGATATTAAAGATATTGAACCAGATGAAGACTCTATTGGAGAAATTGCAAGTCAAATTATAAATAATAAGCTATATGATGATGAATATAATTATTTAGCAGTAGGTGGTGCTAAAGGATTAAAATGGCTTAAAGAAATGGCTTATGATGTTTTAAGTGGTATATATCCTGAAGATTTAGGATATGAAAGTGATGAAGATGCATATGGTTTAGATATGTATCAACTGTTAAAAGAATATCATGATTATGCAGATTTAGCAGCATCTGGTAAAGAATTATTAAAACATATGACAGATGAACAAAAATTACAATTGATTGATTGTGGTGCACATGTTGCGCATACGGGTTCTATAAAACCAATAGAATGTTGGGAATTAGATCGAAGAAAATCAAAAGAACTAAAACCTGATGGAAGTAATTTTTTTAAAATTTCTAAAAAAATTGACTTATAATGGTTGACAAAAAATCATAAATATAATATCATAATTATATAGGGGAAATGTTGTAATTGGTAGACATCAAAGTCTTAGAAACTTTGGTCGAAAGGCGTGAGGGTTCAAGTCCCTCTTTCCCCAATGGCTCAGTGTCCGAGTGGCTAAGGAGATGGTCTGCAAAACTATTGTCACAGGTTCAATTCCTGTCTGGGTCTCATGAGATAATAAGGAGAAAAATAAAATGAATATACTAATTACAGAATGTAAAAGATGTAATAGATTTTTGAAAACGGCCGGACCCAATGTACATTGTAAAAGAGAAGGTTTTAACGTTACAAGAAAAATTATAAAAATTCACGAGATAAAATTTGTCGATTGTGACATAAAGGAAGAAAATAAAAATGCAAGAAAAAATACTAATAATGGGCGACGTTCACGGACGTTGGGGTGCTTTGAACCAAATTATAAACCACAAGCAACCGAATAAAATATTTGTTTGTGGAGATTTTGGATATTGGCCAAATTGGCCAAATGTGGATATAAAAAATATAAAAAACTATAATACTAAAATATATTGGTGCGATGGTAATCATGAAGACCATATAGCATTATCAAAATTAGAAAATAATGAGATTGCACCGAATATATTTTATCAACCGCGTGGGTCTTATATTACCTTGGATGATGGTAGAAATATTTTATTTATGGGTGGTGCAGATAGCATAGATAAATATTCAAGAACACCCGCTTTAGATTGGTTTGTAGAAGAAATTATAAGCTCAAAAGATATTGACAAAGCTTTATCATTAAATATTAAAGTAGATATAGTTATAAGTCACACATGTCCAAGTCTTTTTAATATTTTATCATTTATAAAAAATCGTTATATAGTTGATAAAAATTCAGACCCTTCATGTGAATGGCTTAATATAATATTAAAAGAGTTTAAACCTGATCTTTGGTATTTTGGACATTGGCATCAATATATTAAAAGTCAATATAAAAACACTCGTTGGGAATGTTTAAATTATGTTCCTCATGAAAGGTGTTATATAGAATTAAGGGGATGAAATGGTTTCGACATATTACGTAAAAATGTAAACGCAAGCAGATGTTATAATTCATCTATAAAAAAATTAATCTTAAACTTAACCGCAAACGACGAATATCGTTTAGCAGCTTAAGCTGCCGGTTATATAAAATTCTAATCTATAGTTTTATATAATTGTCATAACATATAGATTGATAATGTTATTAAATTATTCCTAATACTTAATAACTGTAATCTTTATAGGATGCGAAAAACATTTTTGTGATTTAATGTTTTTCTAAGAATTAAAATCACATATGCTTGTAATTCGTTTATATTTTTATTTTTTATGGACCGGGGTTCAAACCCCCGCATCTCCAAAAAATATCTTATAATGGTTGACAAAAACTACAAAATGGTATATAATATATCTATAATAAAATAAGGTACATTATAACAAAAATGGAAACAAACAAAAAACATAAATTGTATGCTTATACTTTTCCTACCTATCATAAAAAAGGATGGATAAAAGTTGGTGATACAACTAAAACTATTGAAGAACGTGTTAAAGAACAGTACGGAACTTCAAACCCCGAAAAATATAAAATTTTAAAAGAATGGGATATAGGAAACTATAGAGATTATGACATTCATAAAATTTTAAAACAGCTTGGGTATATTCGTATTAATAAAAAGCGCGAATGGTTTAAGTGTACTATTAAAGACGTAGATACTGCTGTAAATATGTTAATTAATGGTATTGCTCGTCAAAATAGTTTTCAGCCGAGAATAGAACAGCTTGATGCAATTAATCAAGCTTTTGATTATTATAAAAATGGCGGCGATAGTTTTCTTTGGAATGCTAAAATGCGTTTTGGAAAAACTTTAGCAAGTTATTGGCTGATGAAAAAACTTAAAGCTAAAGTTACTTTAATTTTAACTTATAAGCCCGCAGTGATAGACTCGTGGGAAAACGATTTAAATAATCATATAGATTTTGAAAATTATTCTTTTTATAATTTATTAGATTGGGATAGCAAATCTAATGTTGAAGAATATTCTGTTTTCTTTGGAAGTTTTCAAGATTTGCTTGGCAAAAATAACAATCAAATTAAAAATAAATGGAAAAATCTTTTAAAATACCATATAGATTTATTGATTGTTGATGAAGTTCATTTTGGAGCTGAAAGTACTCGTGCAAAAGAAATGTTAGAAAAAATTTCTTTTACAAACCGTTTGGATATGAGTGGTACTCCAATTAAAGCATTGATGTCTGGTATTTACACAGAAGAACAAATATATACTTGGAGTTATATAAACGAACAAGAAAAAAAACAGGAAGAAATTAAAAGTAATTCTGGTAAAGAAATTTATAAATGGCTTCCTGAGATGCATTATTATTCTTTTGAAATAGATAAATCTGTATTAGATAAAATGCAGAATTTTTCTGAAAAAGAATATTTTACACTTAATAAGTTTTTTTCGTCTGATGATGGCATTGTTTTAAATAATGCCAGCGCTGTAGAACGTTGGCTTGATATTCTTGCAGAAGAAGAATCAAGAGTATTTTATTCACCATTTAATAATAATTTTATGGTAAATAAATTAAACCATTTGTTTTGGGTACTTGATACAGTAAATAGCGTTAAAGCGCTTTGTCAACTTTTAAAAAATCATTGGTATTTTAAAAAATATCATTGTATTATTGCTGCAGATAATAATGATGGACTTGGAAGTGATACTTTAGATATAGTTAAAACTGCAATACGTACAAATCAAAAGACTATAACTCTTTCTTGCGGAAAATTAAACACTGGAGTTTCTGTTCCATATTGGAATGCTGTATTTATGCTTAATGATACAAAAGCAGTAGAAACCTATACACAAACTATTTTTAGGGTACAAACATCAAATATAAAAGAAAAAAAAGAACATTGTTTTGTATTTGATTTTAATCCGGACCGTATGTTGGAAATGATTTATAATTATTGTGAAGTAATTGCTAAGAAAAACGACACAACTATTAATACGCTTCGTAAATATCTCGAAACTATTAAGGTGTTATCGTATTCTGGAAATTCCTTAAAAGAAATAAATATTAATGATATAATTGAAACAGGTATAAAGCCAGAAACTGCAATTAAAAAATTTAGTTCTGAACGACTTATAAATGTTCATAATTGCAACAAAGATATTATTGATATTATTAATAATATTGTTCCAGCAAAGGGAGCAAAAATACAAAAAATAATATCAAAAAATGATATTAAAGGAAAAACTTTTGATATTACAAATATTAATAAACATAGAGAAAAAATTGATGATGAGATAATAAAAAATATTAAAGCAAAAGCAATGACTGTTATACAGCGACTTCCTAGTTTTTTATTTAATTGTAATGAAAAACCAGAAAGTTGCTCTGATATTATTAACAATTATTGTCCTGATAGATTTTATGAAGATGTAGAAATTCATGTTGAAGATTTTCGTATGATGCTTATGTATAATTTTATTAATGAAAATTTATTAAATCGTGCCATAGAAGCTTTTAAATATTATGAAAATAGTTTTAATAATATTGAAAATAGAATAGAAGCTCTTAAACATCTTTATAGTCCAGCTGCAGATGAAGTATATACACCTATTGAGCTTGTTAATGAAGTTTTAAATAAAATGCCCGAAGAAATTTGGAGCGATCCTAACAAAACCTTTTGTGACCCATGTGTTAAAGAAGGCGCCTGGACAGCAGCAATATTTATAAAACTTATGAAAGGATTGTCCACTATTATTAAAGATGAAAATGAAAGAAAAAACCATATTATTAAAAATATGATTTTTGGATTTACTAATAATAGAAGATCACAAAAAATTGCAAATAAAGTTCTATATAATGATATAGACTTTAAGGGTAAAATATTTATTAAAGATATTTTAAACGAGGATATTAAAATGAAATTTGATGTTATAGTTGGTAATCCGCCATATAAAAATGGTTTACATTTGCAATTTTTAGAATTAGCTATAAATCATTCTAATAATGAAGTAGTTTTTATACAACCCGCGGGTTGGTTGATAAATGAAAAAAATATTGATTCTAATACAAAAGAGAAAAAGATGCTCAGAAAAATAGAAAATAAAATAAAATCTATTGAACTAAAAAACCCAAACATAATTTGGAAAGAAGCACATTTTGCAACACCTGTTGCTATAATTCACTTAAATATTAATTTAAATCAGACAAATTTTATTTACAAATCGTTAAATAATCAAGAGTTTAATTGTAAACTTAATGAATTATCAAAACACGGAAATAGCAATATTTATAAAACGCTAAAAAGTAAAATTTTAACATATATTGAAAATAATTCATCGTTAGATGAATATATACATTTTCAAGAGAAACCAAAAAAAGGAAAATGGTATATTGTTTTCTCAGGAATAAGAGGAAACGTAGATTATAAAAGTGAAAAATTTTTTTCAGATAATTTCTTTTCTTTTGTTCCTAAAAATTATATTCCAACAAAAGATTTTGGAAAAATGAAACATCCAAAAATATATGAATTTGATACTTTAGAGGAAGCAACTAATTGTTTATATTATATTAAAAGTAAATTTGCACGATTTTGTTTATCAATATATAAAATTAACACACATAATAATCGAAAAGAATTTACAAGTGTGCCATGGTTTAATTTTAAAAAAAATGTTGACATGCAAATCAAAGAAAAACTAAATCTTACTAAAGAAGAAAATGAATTTATTGAGAAAATTATTCCAAATTATTAGTTTTAAACTTACTAAAGAAGAAATAGATTATATTAAAAGTTCTATATAATGAAAAAAGTTTTAAAATTTAAAAGAGATGCACGCAAGAAACAAACTGCGGAGGTTTTTACTCCCCAGATTTTAGTTCGTGAGATTTTGAATAAGCTTCCTAAGGATGTTTGGGAGCCAGGAAAAACTTTTTGTGATCCATCTGCCGGCAACGGTAATTTTTTAGTCGAGGTTTTGAAATATAAAGTAGTATTATATAAACAAGATCCAATTGAAGCACTTGAGACTATTTATGGTGTTGAGTTAATGAAAGATAATGTAATAGAATGCCGGCATCGATTGTTTAATTTAATGAAAAAATTATTTTCTTTATGTGGTAAAAAACGAACACAAAAAGACAATAAAAAAATTATTGAAATATTAAAAAATAATATAGTATGTGCTGATGCATTAACTTTTAATTTTTGGGAAAGAAAATTAATTTAAAGAGGATAGTATGAAAGTTTTTTCGATGGAACGTGGATTAAGAGAATTAAAGCCTGATATTACTTTGGCTGATTATCGTGCTAAATATCCTACGGCTATAGAAATTAAAAAAGTTCCAACTTTAGCTACATTAAAAAGATGGGATAATGATGGTATGTGTAAAACACCAGATGGTTGTAAAGTAGAGCCTGATGGTATGTGTGAACATGGGTATCCTTCGTGGTTACTTATTATGGGGTGGATATGATGGATAAGTTTAAAGATTTTTCAGATGTTTTTGAATATAATTTTATATCATTATTTGATTATGATGAATTAGAAATTTTAAAAGATCAATATGAATTGAATTATCTTAATAAGGCTATGTTATTAATAATAATGCAAAAACGTATTGAGGATATACAAAAATTTAAAAGCGGTAAAAAAAAGTTCACTTTAATTTCCGGTGGAGGTAAAATAAATAATGATTGGCCAAAACCTATTTTAAGAAGGATTAAGTGATGGGATCTATAGATATAAAATGTTCTAATTGTGAGTATATATTTCAATCATATAAAAAGAATCAAGATGGAACATATAAGATTTTATCTTGTCCAATGTGTAAAAGTAAAGATACATATCGACAATATAAAAACGTATCAATAAAAGTAAACAAAGGAAAATTAGGAAATGCTTCAAACGGATATAGCAATGTCTCCAAAGTTTAAGGACATTCAAAAAAACAACAAAAATATTTATTTAAATAAATTACCTGAGTTATGTATATTTTGTAATAGTCCTAGAATTTTTAGAACTTTTTATTTTTTAAAGTATAACGCAAAAGAAATGTTATATAATTGTTTAAATTGTAAAAAAAATTTCTATGTAATTATAAAAGGTAAATAAATGGAAAAAGAAAAAATGGCATTAGTTAGTTATCATCCGTTTTATAGCGGAATAATGAAAAAAGATCCATCAATTTATATAAATGGAATAATAGATAATCATTATTATAACATACATATTCGTGTTTATTTTTATGATAAAAGAAAATATATAACACGTATAAATGTTGGAATGATTGAGTCTTTTGATTTAGAAATTACGATTAAGAATAATAAATATATTATGATTAGGCTTCTTAGTGATGAATTTGTTTATTATGAAGCATTAGGTATTACATCTGCTATAATGCAGCAACATGAATCTATGTTAATATATTGGCTTAAGTCGTTAAATAATACAAATGGAGATATACAATATGAGAACAAACCGAGTAACTGGAAAAACTATTTTCAAGCAGAAGAACGGTTGTCTTTCGTATATGATTTATGTGGCAAATGAAAAAAATATTATTGAAAAAATAATAACAAATGAATGGTGTAAAGAAAAAGATTATATAAAATATTATCAAAAAAAATATAATATCCCGGATATAAATATAAATATATAGTATATTTAAGGTAGGGGATAATTATGGATAAAATAGATTTATATATAAAAAGACGAAAAGATAGATTAGCAAAACAAAATCAAACAAAACAATTTGAACCAAATGAACCTTTAATTGAAAAAGGAAAATTAAATACTAAATATGTTGTTGCTTCCTTAAATGATTCCACAGAAGCGATAAATGCTGGAGTATTTTTTTTATTAAATCTAAATTTTAATAAGATAAGAAGAGCAAAAGAAATTCAATCAAGAGTAACATCCGCAACAAAAATATGGATGGATGCAAATTTTGATAAAGCGGAAGCAGAAGCAGAATATAAAGATATTGCCTGGGTATTATATCAATTTTTTATGAGAGCACACTCAGGAGACTCAGAAAGCTTCTACTAAATTTTTTTAGACAAAATAACATTATATATAATATAATTATATATAATAATTCACAACGAAAAACTAATGAAAAGTATAACAGACATTGGCATAATTCTTGATGGCTCCGACCAACAAGGAAAATCTTTATTTGCCGAAAAATTAAAAAAAGTATTCAATCATAAAATTATTCATTATGATAGGCCCATTGGAGTAAATGATTATTATTTTGAATATACTCAGTATTTAAATAATAATGAAAAATTTATATTTGATAGAAACTATTTAAGTGAAATAGTTTATGGCAATTTGTTCCGCGGTAAATCTGGAGTTACTCCAGAAATTCAAACTAAAATTGAAGAAGAATATAATAGACAGGATTATATTTTTATTTTATGTAATCGTAGAAATTTTGATAATATTCAAAGTCGAGATGAAATGTATTCAAACGACGAAATTATTAAAGCCAAACTTGAGTTTCTTAAAGCATTTGAAACAATAAAAATGTTTAAGGCTATAGTAGATCCTTTTGAGAATGAAAAAGCTATCAATGAAGTTATTGATTTAGCATCATTATATATAAATAAAACACAGAGGTTATGATGGATTTTGAAAACAATGGAATGAAAATTTCAAGAGTTCATGTTTTTGGTTTTGAAAATGCAATTATTGGAATGCGTTTTCCTATGAATAGTGAAGACCAAAGTGACTCAACATTTTCTGATAGTAATGTTTCTATAGGGCCAAAAGATTTAAGTCTAATGTTAAAATTAGCGAAAGCCGGTAGAGATGAAAGAAAGTATTTAAGAATGATACATGTGCAATGTGCAATAAATATGCCAATGACATGGTGGAAACAAATGGATACATATAAAGTTGCAACGGTTGCAAATTCACGTTCTACTATGCATAAAATAATGTCAAGAAAAATGACAAGAGAAGATTTTTATTCTGAAGTATGGGATAGTAAATTTGATGCTGTTTTAGATTATATCAATGAGCTTATGGATGATTATTATTATTATGATAATATTATAAAGACATCAAATAATATTGATCTTGATATTACTGCCTCAAAAAATAAAAAAGCTGCCTGGCAGAAAATTATTGATATTCTTCCTATGTGTTATTTACAAGAAAGAATGTGGGATGCAAATTATGAAACTTTAATACCAATGATTAAGGCACGTTGGAATGAAAAATTGAATATAGAATGGAGATTTTTCTTAAATACAATGATGATAGCTTGTCCATATTTGAATGATATTTATCAGCATATACCACAGCATAAATAAAAGGATTATAAAATGAATAATGATATAACACATGTAGTGAATAAAAACAATCAGTGGAATAATATTTATTTAGACATGGCACATAAAATTGCAGATTTTTCGACATGTTGTAAATTAAAAGTTGGAGCTGTTTTAGTAAAAGATAATTATCCAATATCAATAGGATATAATGGAGTTCCAGCAAAAATGTTACATTGTAATGAATATTATTATAATAAATATAATATGTATTTTAGAGAAAAATATTTAACATTTGAAACATATTTAGAATCAGAAGATTTTAAAAAAGAACATTCTACATGGAGTCCATATAATGAAATTCATGCTGAAGTAAATTGTATTTTACAAGCATGTAAAAGAGGAATATCAACAGCTAATAGTATTTTATATATTACACATTCTCCTTGTATTTATTGCGCACCTGTAATTATATCAGCTGGAATTATATCTGTTTATATTGGAGAAAATAGAGAAAATAAAGTAGATGATGGTTTAAGTTTTTTAAAGTTAAATAAAATAAGCATTGTAAATTTAAAAAGATCGGCAAAAATATGATAACATTAAATATTGAAATAGAAAGAACAGTAACACAAAACTATGAAGTTGATATTGATATTGATGAACTTATAGAGGCTATGGGTGGTATAGAAAAAATACAAAACACTAACACAAGTGAAATACAAGATTCAATATATGACCATTATGAAGAAACAATAAGAGATATTCATTATGAGACCTCTTATACAGAAAATGATATGTATGTGAGTGATATGTATTTTGCTAATACAGAAACATCAGAAGTTTATAGTATAGATGATTTTATAAAAATATTAATAGCTGGAGATATATTAAATAAAAATGGAAATAGGACATTTAAACCACAAGATAAAGAAACATTACAAATGTTTGATGATGAAGGTAAAGTCATTATTAGGTAATTATAATAATATTTTTATTATTAGATTTGTTGCAGCATCAATGTTATCAATAATGATTGTATATGTAAGTTTTGCTTGTCAAAAAGCAATGCAAGATATAAGTGGAAGATTGGTTTTAGCTAGTGTAAAGTGTGAAAAAAATATTTTAATGATGGAATGGGAAGGATGGTATTTATCTGGTAAATCTCCATTACTTGATAAAGATAATAAATATCAAAAGTGCAAATGAATAATTATTTAACACAAAAAGAAAAGTCTTATAAAACAATATTATGGTTTACAGATACGTTTGAAGATTTAAATGGTGTGGCATCTACATTACGAGAGATAGCATTATATGCTTATACTCATAATTATAATATACATGTTGTAACATCAACACATAAAACTCCAAAGATACCAACGGTATATAACGTAGATTTGTTATTTAAATTTGTATTACCATATTATAATACATTGGTAATAAAAATTCCTTCTTATAAGAATATTAAAAAATTATTAAAATTAAACCCAGATAAAGTTTATATATCAACACCAGGTCCAATAGGAATATTGGGTAAAATAGTTGCTAAAAAAGCTAAATGTAAAATGATAGGAATATATCATACAGATTTTGAAGCGCAAACAAAATATATTACAGATAATTTTATAGCAACTAAATTTATGAAAATTTATGAATATTTATTTTATAAAGGGTTTGATGAAATAAAAACACCATCAAATGAATATTTAAAAAAACTGCAAGATAGATATAGTTGTAAAATTTCTTATTTTGAAAGGGCTGTAGATAAGGAGATGTTTTATTATGTGCATAAGGCTTTTAATAATATAAATATAATTAAAAATAATTATAATATTATATATGTTGGTAGAATATCTAAAGATAAAAATATTGATTTTATTATAAAAATATTTAAAAAAATAAAAGATAAAATTGAAAATGTAAATTTAATTTTGATTGGAGATGGTCCATATTTAAAAAAATTAAAAAAGCAATATTCAGACAAAGATAATATAATTTTTACAGGTCCTATAGAAAGAGAAGAACTTAAGTATTATTATTCTTTTGCCGATTTATTTTTATTTCCAAGTATTACAGATACATTTGGAATGGTTATAATTGAGGCATTAGCTTGTAATTGTCCTATAATAGTTTCAAACATAGGCGGTCCACAAGAAATATTAAAAAGTATTAAACTTGAAAAAAATATATTACCTATTGATTTATCTTTATGGTATGATTTATCAATTAAAATTTTACAACAAAGAAAAGTAAAATATGATAAAATTATATATAAACAATATTCATGGGAAAACGCAATAAAACAAATTATCAATTAAGGGGATATGATGAAAGATTTTGAAGAGTATTTAGAAACGGCGTCTTGGAGTAATACTAATGGATTATACAAAGTGGTAAATGATATGTGTAATATAGATTGGTTTAATGAAGAGAAGTTTGATGCCGCACCAAATCATAACGCTAAAGTAGAAATACTAAATGAGGATTATAATAACTTCTTGCAAATAAGTAATTATGATGAAAGTGAAGTAGAATTTGCATTATCATTAAAAGACAAAATTATTAAAGAATTTATCAAAAAATACGAAAAGATATAATTGTACAAAAACATCATAAATGTACATATACAAATATTATTTTTTGCACAGTATTTTTTTTAATAAATATCACTTATAAGGGTTGACAAAAACTCAATTAAATAGTATAATAATAACATAAGCAACAAACAATGCTTGTGAGGTTTTAGGAAGTAAATGATTATTATAGGGTGGGAGGTATTATGAGGTAGGTACAATTTAATACTATATAATTTATAATAATTTAATTAAAGTTTTAATGTTTGGACGTTTCTCTTTTGCTTGTGAGTTTGGCTGGGGCAAACGAGGGTATGAATATCAGCTAAACAATAGTCTTCCAACTGTCGAAAGACAGCGCTTTCGTGAGTTTTGTTAGCTGTAAACGAAAGGATAAA
>Ga0209287_10000591_pt1 | contig 20801 bp, 33 predicted proteins | sample PPLLak3cmMay2015_2_FD_187255 | JGI IMG/M metagenome (GOLD analysis project Ga0209287, IMG submission 187255) | Freshwater sediment microbial communities from Prairie Pothole Lake near Jamestown, North Dakota, USA - PPLs Lake P8 Core (1) Depth... | ecosystem: Environmental > Aquatic > Freshwater... | reverse complement strand
AGGTTGGGGCGGTCCTGGAGCGGTTGGCGCCGGTGCTGGAGCGGGAGGTCGAGGTGTCTCAGTTACATTCTATCAATATCCTTAAGCACATGGATGTTCTGGACCAGATGAAGGTTACGCTCCAGGTGATTGAGTCTTCGATTAGGGAGGCATTGCCGAGGAGGAGGCGCGGGGTTTTATCGTGGCTGGTGGGGTGGTTGTGGTGAGTGGTTCGGTAAGTCGTAAGGAGTATATGCGATTGTTTCGTCAGACTGCGAAGTATAAGGAGCAGCAGAAGAATTGGTATTTGGCGCGTAAAGAGAAGGTTAAGGAGTATAATTCGCGTCCGGAGGTTTTGGCTAAGAAGCGGGCGTATTATCGGAGTCCTAGGGGTTTGGCTAAGAAGCGGGCGTATATGCGGGTGTATCGTCTGCGTCCGGATGTTTTGGAGAGGAATAGGATGCGGGCTTTTTCGGGTGATGGTTATTTGGCGGATGTGGCTCGGGGTACGGGTGCGCCTAAGCATCTTATTCGTTCTTTGGTTGTTGATTTTTTGTCTGTTTTGGGTCCGGGGGTGTTGGTGTGAGTGTTGGGGTTGGTCGTTGTCGTGTGTGGCGTCCGTGGGCTAAGCTTCATATCGTCCTGAGCGTGGAGTGGGCTGGTCTCTGTCCCCATTTCCTAGCGTTCAAGGAAGGTCCTCGTTCGTGTCTTGTTTGTCAGCATTTCGCGGAGTTGAATCGTTGGGGTGGCGCGGTCGGTCTCACTTATTCGTCGTCGTCGCGTGGAGGCGCTTTTAGAAGATGCAGTTTTTCGTAGGCGTCTTTTGGGGGAGTCTCTTGGCGTGGACGGAGTGGGTGATGAATACTTGAGGTGATATTATGGGCGGTTACGAAAATGAGGTTTTGAGGGAGTGGTATCGGAAGTGTTTGGAGGAGGATGGTGTTATTACTCCGGCGGAGTCTATGGTTCTGAGGAGTTTGGACGCGGTTGAGCGGGAGGTCGTACATGGCTGAGGAGGAGTTATCGGACCTGGTTCTCCCGGATGTGGTGTCTTTCACGGGGAATATATCTGATGCTGGGGGGGGTCGTCTTGTGTTGACTATTCCTTCGAGTTTGTGCGGGGGTAATGGTAGGCCTGGTTTGGTGAAGCGGGGGGAGACGGTGAATGTGTCTTTGGTGTTTCCGTATCGTCGGATTGCGAAGGCTGCGACTCGTTTGGAGTCTGTAAGGTCAAAGGTGCAAAGGTGAAGCTTATTAACCACCCAAAAAGGGGGGGGAGGACTTCGTGTGAGGCGTGTCCTCTCTCCCTAGAGGGGGAGTTGTTGCATGGGCGGAGGTTAAAGGTCAAGCGGGATTTTCCGAGTTTGGATGTGGAGGGGTTCTAGAGGATGAAAAGTATTGCGTATGTTGTTGTGGGTGGTTTGTTGTTGGCGTTGTTGTTTGGAGTGTTAGGCGGGGATGCTTCGGCTGAGGTTGTTTGTAGTCGGGATTATGGGGGGCGGTTGGTTCTTGGTCAATGCTGGTGGCTCGAGGATGGGAAGTACAGTAACCTCGCGGATGTCTCCACCCTCACCGAAGCCGGAGGCGTGTATACGTTCAAGATGAAAGGGGAAACCTACACAATCACCCCGGTCCTGGTCTCGAAGGTCGGGACCGAATACGGCCTCTCCAGCATAGCCGGAGTATCCTCCACCCAAGTTATCAAGAAGGGGGAGGGTTGGGAGTTCGGCCCCATCGTGGATGTCACCGCCGCCACTAGCGTCGTAAAGTCGAACCTCGGAACCGTAGTATTCAAACTCTCCGGCAAGTTGCCGAAGGGGGTTATGTTGTCTTGGAATGACCAGGTGGATAAAGGCCGGACAGTCACAATAGAAAAAGACCAAGTCACATTGGGAAATATCACATGGGAGGGGAAAATAGACCTAGACCCTAGTTTGATTTTAGATTCTACTTCCATCCTTGATGACACATATGTGAGTAGTTATAACCCGACAACACATTTTAACCAAGAAATACTCGTTGGAGGTTTTTATGGAGGTTCCCAAGAACGGAAATTTATCTCCCTGATGGGGTGGAATATTTCAAATGGTAGTAGTGGGTCATATGATATTTCTGAGCTTATTCTGTCTCTTTATTGTGCTAGTTCTGAGAATGGGTATCCAACAAGTTTCAGTAGGAATTATACGGCATTTCCACTAAATACTACTTTCATAGAGGCTCAAGCAACTTGGAATGTAAATAAGACTGGAAGTAATTGGGATGTTGGTGGGGGAACATATGATAATACTCTGCCCTCTAATAGTGTTCTAGTTGGTGTTGACTGTGATTCTAGTCCTAGGTGGTTGAATTTCACCTTGATTGGAAACATTAAAACAAATTGGTCAGTCACATGGGGAGAGCATCTTTGGCTAACAGTCAGGGATGATTTTACCGACCATGCTGCTTATTGGAGTAATGATAGATTCCCTAGTAGTGAAGACACAAATTCAACAATAACCCCAAGATTATATATAACCATTACTGAAGAAGAAACAACGACGACAACGACCACTACAACGACTACGACAACTACAACGACGAGCACGGAAACAACAACAACAACGACCACTACAACTACTACTACGACTACTACGACAAGCGATAGCTCAACCAGCAGTTCAAGCAGCAGTAGCAGTAGCAGCAGTAGTAGCAGTAGTAGCAGTAGCAGTAGCAGCCTAGAACCAATAACCACCACAACACTAGGCGGCCCCGGCTTTCAGGCTGTGGTTGTTCAGGCTCCGGATGGGGGTTGTTCTGGTAATTGGTCGGTGAATGTGAGTTCGACTTATTCCCTGGTGGGGGATATTTTCTCTTATACGTTTCCGGCATCGTCGGCGTGTAGTAGTTCAGAAATTTTGTATCTGGAGGATTATCCGACTGATTTGGTTTATGTGAATCGGCCTTATGTGTGGAGTGTTTGGAATGATTCTCTTGGGTTGGTTTATGACCGGGTTCCGGGTTATTTGGGTGGGGGTAGGCGTTGGTTGGGTAATCTTACCGTTGAGGGTAATCTGACTGTTACCGAGAATATTTTTGTGGGTGGTTGTGTTGTCTATAATGGTGGGACGTTGGGAGTTTGCGTATGAGGTCTTGGGTTTTGGTTTTTTTGTTGACGTCGGTTGTGGATGCGACGTTAGCGGAGGCTCCGCTCTTGGTTGGGGGGGGTGGGGGTAGTGGTTTGGGTTATGGGCTAGTCTGTGGTCCGCCCTTATACGACTACTTCCTCCAGGCCTGTTATGTGGGTATTAATATCTCGTCGCCGGTGAATGGGAGCGTGCATTGGCTGAATACCTTGGACGTTAATGTGTCCGTTAGCGGGGTCGCTGGTGCGTTCTCCTGTGACTATTCGATTGACGGGCATAATTGGACTAGTTTGGACTGTCTTCTGGGTGAGAGGGTGACGTTTCCCCGGGGTGAGGAGACTTTGAGGGTCCGGGTGATTCGGGAGGGTTGTGTCGCCTATGATGAGGTCCAGTTTACGATTCTTAGCCGGAGTGGGGGGGCTAGTTATCCCCTTCTGGGTTTGCTGGTCTTGGGGGGTACGTTGATGTTCATAATCTTGGCTGACGAGGAAAAACTCAGAAAGAAGAGGAGGGGGAGATGATGTTTGGGGGGGGGAGCTTAACGATTATTTCGAGGTGATTTATGGAGAACGTAACAAAAGGGCGGGTTCGGCGTAACAGGAAGGCCCCGCTCCAGGAGGAAATAGCTCAGGTCCTCAGGGACCGTAATCAGGAATTGCGTCAGGACGGGCTGGAACCCCTGTCTATGGAAAGGGCGTATAATGAAAAGGGGGTCCCGTTACGGATTGACTCTTCGATGCGGGTTAACCTCTCAGTCACGCCCGAGCTCTATCAGAAGGCCCTTCGGGTGGGTTCTGAGGTTGAGATGCTGATTAAACTCGACATTAACCCGGCTTCGAGCCGGTACTGGTATGGGCTCCTGGACATAGTCGCGGATAGCCTAGACGTTCTCAGGGAGAAGAAGAAGGAGGCCGAAGCCTTCCAAGCACACCACGACGCGATAATGGCCGCGTTCAAGTTCAAACAGACGGGGGGCCTATAATGACTGAGGAAAAACAAGAACGAGGGGAGGCTACATGACTGTCCTAAATCCAAAACAAAAGTGTTTAACTTGTTCAAATAGGATTGCGACTATCTATCGTTTTCATTCGTTGTATGGCAAACACGACAGGAGTTACGATTTAGATTTTTGTAGATTTGGCATACCCATAAGAGATTTTGATATTCGCAAATGCGAGAAGTACATAGAACGACTCAATAAGAGGGAGGAACGATGAAAGAACAATTAAATGGGGTTTTTTTATTATTTGGTATAAAACCGATAACTGAGGGCATAGACATACTCCTTTCTCTTGAGGAAAGAAACCCTCAATATACACCCATTGAGAGAAGGCGAGCGGGACGGTATTATGATAACTCTATTCCTCAAAAGATTAAGTTTATTGGTTATGTTCTTGAGACTGACCAATCGACAAAACAATACGGATTTATTATTAAATTGAATCCGAATATAAAATCCGTCCTTGATTATCTCAGGTTAAGAAATGTCAAATCTTTATACCCTGAAATAATTGAGGATTTCTATCAAGAGAGGATACTAAGAAAAGAGCCTTTAAAATCAGATTTTAGAACAGAATTCTATCGAGATAGGTTAGTCAATGAGCATAAGAAATGGGTGATTGATGAGGATAAGAAGCTATTAGCTCTTTACAAACTCAACACTCCCTTAAAGCAAATTTGTGGGGAATTACAACGAACCCCAGAGGCAATACGGTATAGGCTAGAATTTCTTTTGAAGTATTACCGACTTGATGAGGACATAGACGAGTATATGGTCAGAATTAACAAACTAGGGGAAGGACGATGTTAATTTCGACTATTTGTCAGACGTGTGGATTAGCGTTTACTTTGTGTAACCAATGTGGGCGACCTCAAGGAAAGGATGAGAAACATTTTTGTTCTCATTGCGGTAAGTCATACGATAAGGACGAAGATTTTAGCAATAAAGCAGTAGCTGAACGTCTTGTAAAAGCAGGAGTTCCACTAATGCCAACCGAGAAAAAGAGGGAAGACAAACCATGAGAAGCGCACCACCACCTGAATATTATAAAAGTAGACGATGGCGTATAATCCGAAGCATCGTCCTTAGGACTCAAGGGTATACCTGCGCTAGATGTGGGAAAGAACTACCAAAACGGTTCTTTGCTCATGTCCATCATACGTCCTATGACAATATAGGAACACCAGATGAGAAGTATGATTGTGAGGTGTTATGCATTGTGTGTCACGGGGACACTCATGGAAAGAACTTCTTGGAAGGAAGGGGGAATCTTATTGACCTAGCTAAATATTTGTCTCTGGGGGAGAACAGGTTAGAAGTAATCCCCCAAGTCGCAACGTCCGATTATCACACAGAAGATGACGATGCTTGGGTGGTTGCGCATATCAATCAGAGGGACCTTTAGATGTGTAGGATTCCGTATATGTCTTTTTTGCAGTTGTTATAGCCTTTGATGTAGGCGCTGTTTGTGGTGTCGTGGGTGTGGAGGCTGTGTATTTGGTGGATTTGGTTTTCGCTTATCCATTTGCCTTTTATGGTGGTGGTGGTGGTGTCTGTGGTCGTCGTGGTGGTGGTTGTGTCTGTGGTCGTGGTGGTGGGTTCGTAGATTTTTTTATCTGGTGGTGTCATGCTGCTGGCTGGTCTTGTGGGTTGGGTGGGGTTTGTGCTTTCTATGCAGGCGGAGACGAGTATTATTAGGGTGAAGGTCGTTAGGTAAGTATCCATGTAATCCCTCCGATTAGTATTATGAGTGTCCAGGTGGTGAGTATGCCTTTGTCGATTAGTAGGTGTCCTTTGTGGGGTGTGATTCCGGTGAGTTGGATTAGGCTTTTTGGGTGGGTGACGGTGAAGTATATTATTTCGGAGTCTAGGCTGTTGAAGTTCATATCTAGTATGAAGTCGTTTATTGTGGCGGGTCCTGGTTGGTGTTCTTGTTCGTGTCGTATTATTCGTTTGTAGAGGTTGGCGTATTCTTTTTCTTTTAGGGCTGGGTGGTGTAGGATTGTTTTTTCTTTGACCCAGACGGTCGCTAGTACGTATGGGGAGTGTTCGGTTTTCATAGTCGGCTGAGTATTTGTCCTAGTCTTTTGGCGCTTTTGCGGGGGCTTGTGTGTTCTTGGGGGTAGCGGGTCATGTCGAGGGTTTGGATTATCATGCTGAGGGCGTGGGCGGGTTTTATTTCTCCGTCTCCTATGGTGTTAAAATGTTGTTCTGTGACGCCGTTTTCCTGGAAGACCATCATGGTCTTTATGAGTTTGGTTTTGGTCCAGGTTTCACTTAGTATTTTTCTCTTTATCCGTCCTAGTTTTTCTAGGTATTCTCTGCTGTCTTTCATGCTAGGTAGTCCCATAAGGCTCGGCCTATGTGTTTGGCTGTTATGTAGGTCAGGCCTATTGTGGTGAGCATTAGGTATTTTAGGGTGGTGATGGTTTGTTTTCCGATGTAGAGTTGGATTTTTTCTATTAGGCGTAAGGTGTGGGTGGTGATGGCGGCGGGTACGGCGGTCCAGGTTATGAGTATCCATATGGGGCGGTAGCGGCTGAGTTGGTGGTTTTTGGTGGCTGTCAGTCCGTCGCCGTGTTTCTTTTTTTCTTTTCGCATTACTTCTAGGCTGGCGGTGCTTAGTCCGGCTCCTAATAGTAGGAGTATTATTTCTATTGGGTCCATTCTGTTTGGTTTATGGTTAGTGTTTCTCTGTCTGACCATTTGATTATCTTATAGTTGGGTTCTGGGAAGTTTGTGGGGGTGACGAATAGGCCTAGTCTTTCTCCGATTTTATGACATGAGGGGGCGTCTCCGTATAGGCCGGTGTAGGTGATGGTGTTGTTTTCTTCTTTGATTACACATTCTGTTAGTTTGTCTACGTGTTTTATGAATAGGACGAATAGGGCGATTAGCATTAGCAGTCCTAGGAGGTTGATTCCGGCTTTAATCTTTTGGTCCATCTTTTTCTTTTAGTTTTTGGAGTACTTTGTATTTTATTTTTTGGGCGACGCGTCCGCCTACTCCGAATTTGACTTCTATGGCTGAGGAGCTTATGCGGCTTCTTTCTCCTCGGTAGTCGTCGGCGTGTTTGATTATTTCGTCTGCTGTTTTTTCGATGTCTGATTCTGTGGCGTTGTTTAGGCGTTTTTGTTGGGCGACTTCTTTCTCGCGGTGTCTTACTGCGCGTTTGTACTTCTGGGATTTTTTCTCGTATTGTTCTATGAGTTCCTGGGGGGGGAGTGTGATTTCGACTTTGCGGACGACGCCTCCGGCGACGCGTATGTTTTTTTTGTAGATTTTGCCGGTTATTGGGTCTATGTCGAATGAGAGGAATCTCCAGGAGCTTATTTTTCTTTTGTCGTCGATGTTGTCGGCTTCGGTGAGTCCGTATCCTTTGTCTGTGTTTGTGAGGTTGGTTTTGGGGATTAGTATGCCGTGGAATAGTCCTCGGGCTCGGGTTACGATGTCTTTGATTTCGGGGGTGATTATTATGGTGAGGGTGTTGTGGAATCTTTGGGTTCGTAGTACTCGGACGACTCCTTGGACGGTCTCCTCCATCCAGGTCATGGCGTCGGCGACGTTTCCGCCTTCGTCGATTATTTGGGTTGAGCCTTTTATTATTTTCTTTCGGTCGCGGTAGTCTACTCGGTCGTAATATTCCTCTGTAGTATATACTATGTCTTTGTCGTCGAATCCTCCGGGGCCGCTTACGTTGGTGGCTATTCTCATTCCGGCGAAGCTTTTGCCGGAGCCGGGGGGTGCGAATATTCCTAGGATATAGTTGCGGTTGTGGGGGATGATTCGGCGGCGTATCATTTCGGATATTATTCCGCCTTTGTCTCCTTCGAGTGCGAGGTAAGAGCGGAGGCTGGTTCCGTCTAGTATCTGGTTGAGGAGGTCGCTGATTTCGTAGAGTTTTATGGTTTCCTCTGAGCCGTCTATTAGGTTATCGTATTCTTCCCATTGTTCTCCGAGTACTTCGATGTCGTCGGCTGAGTCTATTCTGGAGCGGGCTAGGCTTTGGAGGTTGCGGAGTCCGGAGGCAAAGAAGTTGCGGCCTGTTCTGCTGTTTCCTAGGTCGTATTTGAGGGGGATTTCGTTGAGTCTGGTCTGGAAGAAGAAGATTAGGGTGTCTTTATCGTATTTGATTTCCCGGAGGTCTTGGAGGCCGTATTTTTCTTTTACTTCCTCGACGAGCTCCGCCCTGTTTGGTTCCATCTTCCTATCCTCTTATACAAGTTAACTTAACACATACTACTCCCCGAGTGTGTGCTTCTATAAGCATAATTTCCTCGTGTATTCGAAGTTGAGCGTATATTTTTCTAGGATGTGGCTTAAGACTCTGTGGGCTTCTATTAGTTTGGGTAGTCCCTGGTTTGGGTCTCGGTTGTATACTCTCATGTAGTCTTTTAGGTAGGCTTCGATGTTTCTTAGGTTCTCTTGGTCTTCGGGACATATGCCTTTTATTGTTTGGGTGGTTTTGGTCAGGTAGTGGGCGGCTTTGAGGTATTCTTCTAGGTTGGGGTCTCGGTCGTCTCTGTTCTGGTATACTGCGAGGTCTAGTTCTGAGCCGCGATAATAGAAGGTTCCCCGGGCGTCCCTGTATTCTTGGGGTAATTCTACGTCTCGGACCTGTCCTCCTTTGTTGTCTTCTTTGTCGTCTGTCATTTTCCTATTGGGATGGTGGTGGTTGTGGTTGTGGTTCCGAGGTTGTGGACTGATTCGGCGGCTGAGGAGCAGAAGTTAAGTTGTCCGACGGCGTAGAGTACTAGGTATACGAGGATGCCTATTCCGATTAGGAATCCTATTCCCATGATGATGTTTTGGAGTTTCTCGCCGCTGTTTGCTAGTTCTGCGTCGTGGTTTGCTAGGTTGTCGATGAATTTGGCCTGTTCTTGTGGGTCGGAGAGTGTGCCTTCGTTTCCGTTCGCGTAGTATTTGGCGAGTTGGTCGCCGGTGATGTTGTGGGGTATTTTTGGGTGGATGATTGTGGAGCGGACTCCGTTGGGTTCCCATTCTATTCCTTGTCGGGCTATGCTCCAGACGCTCTCTATGCCTTCGGGGTCCTTGTATCGATAGCTGCATGTGCCGAGTGGTAGGGTGAAGTATTTTTTAAGGCCGTCTGTGGTGTAGAATGTGACGTATAGGCGGTTTCGTGTTTTGGCCCAGAGGTAGTGGATTAGTATTCCTCGTGTTAGCATGAAGGGTATTATTAGGAGGCATCCTTCTATGAAGGCTCCGGCGATTATGAGGATGATTATTAGTTCTCCTAATCCAGGTATGCCGAACCAGTTGATAAAGTCTATTACGTTGAGTATTTTCATGAATTCCAGGCTTGTCTCTAGCATCTTATTTTCCTCCTTTTTTGCCGAACCAGTTGCCTAGTCCTCGTCCTCCGGTTTGTAGTGTCTCTGTGTGGACGCTTTGCTGGGTCTGGTTGATTGTTTGGGTGTTGTCTTGTTGTCGTCCGAATCCCTTGTTGCCTATGCTTTGTTTGGTGACTGACATACTGTATCCGTTTATTATGTCTAGGAATACCTCCTTGGTGAATTCTGTTTTGGGGATGGAGCTTATCGCCATTCCCCTCATGAGTCGGAGCATATGGGGGTTTGCTTTGGTTTCTCTTTCTCGGAAGTTTCCGAGGCTGGAGAGTTTGCTTAGGGGGGCATAGAAGAATCTCATTATCCGGGGGGGTATTTCTCCTCTGGTGGGTGTGCCGTCTTCGTCGGTTTCCATTGGTTCGACGCTGTGGATGAAGCGGAGGCTTTCGGTGCTGGCTGTTCGGTCTCGGGCTCCGTAGGGTGCGCCTCTAGGTGGTGGGGGTGTTTCGGCCATTTTTTTCCCGGTATGTTGAGCTGGTGGTGATGCCGTTTCTGCATAGGTCATAGAATACGGCGCGGAAGTATTCGGGTGTGGTCCGGTATCCTTTCTGTTTTTCTTGGTTGATGAATTCGACCAGTTCGGGGGGGGCTCGGAACCAGAAGTCCTCCCAGGTGAATATGCTGTCTGATAGTGTTGGATTCTTTTCGCTTTTTTGGGTTGGCTTTCTCATGCTGAATTATTACTCATTATATTAGGTGAAAAGCGTTAGGGTTTTTAAGTCATATTAAGAGAAATTCAATTACTCAGGTGTCCCCGTGTCTCTTATGGAATCCTATGAGGATGCGGACCTGACCGCTCTAATTCAGGAGGCAAAAGGAGCGAACGTCGTGAGGGGGATAATCTCCTTCATCATAACCCTAGTGATGGGTTTGATTGTGACGTTCAAGTTCCTGGCGACAACGGACACAATGGGCCTTACGGGGACGGGTAACGAGACATACCAAGCTTTCAAGGCGACAATATACCTGGTCTTCGGGCTGCTCGGGATTTTCCTCCTGGCGGTTGGGGCGGGCGTCGTGATGTCTGCTATCTGAGTTCTAGGCTCAGGTAAGCGGTATATCTCGGAGATAAAGATGGAGGACCTACGGGTGCTAATTCAGGAGGCAAAGGGGGCAAACGTCGTACGGGGGATTATATCCTTCGTTCTCACCCTGGTGATGGGGATGATTGTCTGCTTTAAGTTCCTGACGGTGGCGGAGGGGACGGACGCGGCTCTGACCTCGACGACTTCTGCGGTGGGGCCGACCTATCTCTCTCTCAGGGCGACGGTTTATCTCGTCTTCGGTTTGCTGGGAATTTTCCTCCTGGCGGTTGGAGCGGGTGTCGTCATGTCCGCGATTTAGGGACCGGTGTTTGAATTGTCCGTCGGAGTTCCCGACGGACTTTTTTCTCTTTTCTGAGTACGTACTCATTTTTAAGTATATGTGTGTAATCTGTTACCTGTGGAGCTGACTATCTTCCTGGCGCTTCATGTCGTCGCGGTGATGTCTCTTTATGTTTCGGAGCAATCTCGCGCTAATAGGGATAATTTCCTTATGCCGCTGTTTGCAGGTTTGTGTTTTATCGCGTTGGCGTTTGGCTTGTATCAGGTGGACTATTACATTCCTAATGGTTCGGTCAGCTCTTATACTGAGATTCACGATACGAGTGTCCCGATTAATATGGCGCTCTCCCTACTTTATGGAATGTTTGGGATTGTCTACATTCTAAATAATTATGCGCTATACCATGAGGTGTTGGGAGAATGACGATGGTGATGTCCGGGACGAATCCGGGTAAGGCGGTCAGTTATTCGGGGAGTAAGTCGGCGTCGAAGTATCAGCAGCCCCGGAATGTTCAGGAGGAGGTGCGGGAGTCTGAGGCTCGGGCTCATGCTAGGGCTTTCGAGCGGAATTATTATGAGACGCATCCGGGTGCGGCTCCGGGCTCGTATAATCCGGCTAGTATGGTCATGCCGGGGGAGGGCGCCGGCGGTCCTGCTGGGACCCGGTCGGTGGTGGTCGCCGGTGTTAATGCTCCTAATCAGGGGGCGACGGCGGCGAGTGTGCAACCAGCCGGGACATTTTTGGCGGACCGGACGGATGAGCTTCAGTATAAGTATCTGGTCGAGGAGCCGGGTTTTCATGAGGTTGATGGTCAGCTCTATAGTGGGACGGCTATGGCTGCTAAGGCCGGACAGTTGGAATCTCAGGGTCGGAGTGTTGATTCTGCGAGGTCCTCTCCGAGTGGTGAGCATTGGGAGGTGAATGGGGTACGGTTTTCCTCTAAGGGTGAGGCTCAGAGGTATATCGATGATATGGAGGTGAACCCTTGGGTTTTGGGTTTGTCTGAGTCTGAGTTTTCTGAGCGGATGTATCCTAAGAGTGTGGGCGGTTCGTCTTCTGGTTTGGATATTATGCCCAAGGTTAAGGGTTTTGGGGTGGTGAATCCTGAGCATGATTTTAAGTCTCCTGAGCAAGTGGGGGAGAGTCTTCTTTATGCGCCTGGGACTGTCTTTACCTCTAAGCCTAGTGGTGGTGGGGAGTCGACGCTGGTGGAGCGGGCGGGGCTTAATATTCCGATTTCGATGGTTGCGGGGGGAGCTAGTGAGTTGACGGCTGGGGCTGGTGTGAGGGGCAATCTTATACTAGGTGTGGGTGGTGTTGTTAAGGGTGGTCTGGCTGCTATTGGGGGTCAGATTGCGGAAGACTTATATAAGGGATTTTATGATTTTACGCGTCCGAAGGTTTTGGAGACTTCGGATAAGATGTCTCCGGAGGTGGGAGAATTTTATGCTAGTAATCTCCTGGTCGCGGGCGGTTATCCCGTGTATAAGGCGCGTCAGGCTTTTTGGGAGGTGGGGCTTCGGGTTTTGGGTGTTGCAAAGAATGAGGCTAAAGATTACGTCCAGGCGACGGCGGGTTATGATTCGTTGAGGACTGAGGAGGCTAGTCGGGACGCGGGAGCGGTTGGGGCTAATCTCCTAGTATTTTCGGGTGTCTGGGGTGCTGGGAATAAAGCAATAGGTTTTATGGGGGATGCTTTGGGTATCCGTCCGGTGACGATGTATAATCCTAAGTCTACTTACACGGCTTCGTATGAGCGTCCTGGTGTTGGGGATTATGTCCGGGTGGAGTCTGAGGGTCCTGGAGCGTATGTCTTCGATGCTGGGGCTATACGTCCTAATACGCCGAAGGTTTACGCGTCTGTGGAGGGTGTGGGTGCTGGTTCTGAGGCTGTGACTATGGAATCTCGCATTTATGGGGTTGTCGATACTTACCGCGCTTCTGGTTATTTGGAGGGGGAGCCTTTGAGGGGTATTTCCCCTATGGAGTATGCGAAGAATATGGGCGCTCGGTCTTCGTTGGCTTCAGGGGAGCCGGTGGTGGTAAATAAGCCTTTTACATTTTATGAGACTGTGAAGATGGAGGGCAGTTCTAAGGTTTCCCCTGGTGTCAAAGAGAACAGTATTAACGGGTTCATAGTCGAGTCTCCGACTTCTAAGACGGAGATTGATTTCTGGTCTTATTCTAAGACTGAGGCGGGCGGGGGTTCGCGGGCTGCTTTGTACGATAAGCTCCAGACTTCGGAGGTCTCTAGGACAGCAGGTCTGGGTTTTAAGGATGTGAGTGGAGCGTATTCTCCGGCTCCGGGTAAGTTCCGGTCGAGCGCTCCTTTGGGTGGTTCGGTATCTTCTTATGATGTGAGCGGGCGAGTTAGCGGGGGATTGTTGGGTGAGTCGGTGAGGGCTCCCGCTCCTGGAGGAGTGAATGAGCCCCTTAGTGGTGGGTTAGCTGTGAGTCGTGGGCGTCTGAGTCTTCCTCAGTTGGGGAGTGGTGTTAAGCCGAAGGCGACGCGATTCGCTGAGTTCGGGGAAAAGGTCCTTAGCGATATTAAGATGGAAGTGGATGGTCTGAGGGCTAGGCTCGGGACTGAGGAGACGCGGGAGATTGTGAGTCGGGGTCGTGGTCGGGTGGCGGACCTGGAGGGTCCGGTGGTGGAGGTTGAGTATTCGAGCCGTGTCGTGTGGGGTGGTGGTGGGGCTCCGCGTGATAAGGTGGTGGATATGACTGGTTTTGGGGTGAAGTCGACGCCTAAGAGTGGGGGTGGTTCTCGTCTTCTATTTGAGGAGCCGAAGAATTCGCCTCCGATGTCTAAGTCTCAGGCGGCTAATATCCTAAAGTCTGCGGAGTCTAAGGGCTCGGAGGCTAAGGCTGCCGAGTTCACCCATGAGTCTCCCCAAGCCGATAGGGTGTTTGAATCTTACGCTGATACAAAAATAAGTTATGGTGGGCGTTCTCAGCGTCGTTTTTCCGGTATGGGCCAGAAGTCTTGGATTCTTTCTAAGAGTAGGGAGGCTTTTGGGTCTGTTGAGGATTCGGCATCTTCTTCGATTGTTTCCTCTCCTGAGTGGGAGCTGTCAAGGTTTCCAAGGTTTTCTCCGGGTAGGTCTGGAGTTAGTGGGGATTCCGTCTCTGAGCGTGTGGTCCGGGTGTCTCAGGAGTCTATGCCTAGTATGGAGCGGGAGCAGATTGTAATTCAGGTTCCGTCAAAGGCGCTGACTTCTGACCGTGTTCTTCGTCAATTTAGGGATAATGTGGTGAAGCCGCCGAGTGAGCCGAGTAATACTCCTGTCAGGGTTCCTGACGTTCCGGATATTCCCTGGGGTGGTACTCGGACTCCGGACCCTTTTGATAATAGTACGGTTCCTCCTCTTCCGTTGTTCGCCGGTGGTGGTGGTGGTGGTGGTGTTGGTCGTGGGTGGCGTGGTCGTCAATGGGCGGAGGTTTCGAGGATTATGGAGCCTGGTGAGATTTCATCTTCTATCTTAGGGTCAAAAAAGAAGCGGAGGTCAAAATGAGCGGTATGGATGGGATTAATTACATGATTAAGATGATTTTTTTTGCGGCTATCTCTTACGTCGTATTGGAACAGGTTGTTGTTGGCTCGTTTTATCCGTATGCTGTGGCGGCTGGTCTTCCAGCGACGGCTATGGGTATTCTCCAGACTATTGTTTGGTTCATTCGGGCGCTTCCGTTCATATTCATAGCAAACGGTATCCTCTTTAATTTCGCGTATGCGTTCAAGTATGGCTCTGGTGGTCAGGCGTCTAATTATTGAGGCGTTGTTTTTGGCGGTCGTGTGTGGTTTGGGGAGTGCTGACTGTCTTAGCCCGTATGGATATTCTTTTTCTGTGTCGGGGTCTTTGAATATCACCCAGATTAATGTCGGTAATGTCTCATTCATAAACGCGTCTTTGAGTAATTTTAACTGCTCTAATGAGTTGGGTATCGCCGCCGCTGGTAAGTTGAATATCAACACGACGGCGGGCAGGACTGCCATAACCTGTTATGTCTATGATTCGCGGTCTGTCATATCTCATGGTACTAATACGTCGACGCCGAGTATAGTATTCAATCTGACGGATTCGAATTTCACCAGGGCGTCGGACGTTTATAATGTGTCTTTCAAATTCGAAGATAATGGTTCGTCCTGGAATTTTCCCGGCGGAGTGGCTCAGACTTTAAATGTGATGTGTCCGGATTATACGACCGCCTCTATTAATCTATTGAATTTTAACCGCTCTTTGTTGTTGACGACGAGGCAGAGGCCTATTTTTGAGGTGAGGGTGGGGTCTGTCTTTATTCGTCAGGTGACTATGCTTTCGGATGTGGCTAACCTGGATTATCTTATTCCCTCCGGGTATGGTTCGACGGTTGCGGAGACGTTTACGCTAACGGACCAGACGGGCGGCTGGTTGGATAGTGTTGTGGAGTTGTCTACGACATTGAACGACGAGTCTAAGGTCGTGGATTCTCGGAAGTGGTCTAATGATATGACCGTTCCTAATGTCTTCCTGGTGGCTAATAACGAGTATCAGGTGGTGTTACGTAAGGATTCTAATAATCAGGATAAGGGTCGGTATACGTTTCCTTCTAATGCGACGCGGGCGGTTTATGTGACTCAGGGTATTATTTCATATCCTGATTTGAGTTTTCCCGGTCTCTCCTATAATATGTGGGGGAATTTTTCGACGGGAAGCGTATACGCTTATTATGCTGTGTCTCCGGGTTCGGTGTCTCTCGCGGAGTTGGATGTCTCAGAGTGTTCAGCGTCCTTGGATTGTCGGAGCATAATATATTCTACGTCCTCTGGGGCTAATTCATCCCTGTTTGTCTTCCCGGTCCCTAATGCTTCTTTGACTTATGCCCTTAATCTGAGAGTCTTATATTCGGGGGGGTTTTTTAACAAGACTCAGAATGTCGAATTGGTCAGCTCGTCGACTTCGATTCTTGGGGGGCCGATGCCTTCGGGTACTCTGTTCGGTTTTGATTGGCGGACTATCATATCCTCTGTTGGTCTTTTGGTTGTATTGTGGACGGCTGCTATGGCTCACCAGCTTAATTTATCATTCGTGGCGGTGGGGGTTTCCTTTGAGGTTATGTTCCTTAATTATTTTGGCCTTTTCTGGCCTCCTCTCCCTAATCTCCTGGTTTTAAGTGTTTTTGTCTTGGCTCTTCTTTTGCGGGTCCATGCGGCTCGGAAGGGTTACGGATGAAAGGGGCTATATCTCGGGCTAAATATATGCCTGGGGCGGTCGATTGTGGGTAAAATGAGGGTTAAAAGTTGGGAAAAATGGGGAGGATTGTATGCTAAAATCCTAATTTTTGCATGTGTAGTCTTGGGGGTGTTTTGTCATGGCTGAGGAGGGTAATCAGTTTATCCGGTTCGATGTCTTCATGGTCTTGTTTTTTCTTAGTATCCAGATATTTGACCCTATTAACGAGTCGGTGGTGGCTTCGCGGGGTCATTCGCTGGTGGGGGCGTCTAGGACGGCTATGGTCAATGCGTCGGCTATCTTGGATGATGTGTCGACTAATTCCTCCAAGGAGAGTTATATCGCGCCGACTCAGAATCTCCAGGGGATTACGTCCTCATTGTTTGGTTATCTCATATATGCTTATAGGTTTGCGTCTTGGGCGTTGGGTAGTCTTTGGACTCTTACGGGTGGGCTTCCAGGGTATTTGGTTAACTCGTATGGGATTCCTTTGGAGTGGGCGTATCCTGTGGGTTCGGTGATTGGGTTTATGAATTTTATCGGAATGGTCCAATTATTAACGGGGTGGCGACTGTGAGGGCGCTTATTGTCTTGTTGCTGGTGGTTGGTTGTGTGGCGGCTCAGTTGGATAATTCTATTTCCTCTGATTCTGGGTATAAGTTGGAGTCGGCGTCTAGGTTTGTGGATAGGGGGGAGTTGAATCGTCTTTCTTTTAATGGGTCGGCTATTGTGTCCTATTTTCCTTCGGGGAGTGTTGGGGGGGTGAAGGTGGCGCGTCTTTCTCCTGTGGTGGATGCTGAGGTGGTGGTGTATTCTGGGGGGGGTGGGGGTTCTTCTAAGGTGGTGGGGGTGGATGATTCCTCTCTGGCGTCTCAGGATTATGGGGTGGTGTTCGGTGATGTTGGGCGGTTGGTCTATGAGTATTCGACGAATCGGATTAAAGAGAAAATAATCCTCTCGAAGTATCCGGAGGATAATGATTTCTCCCTGGATATGGATATTCGTCTAATCAATGTCTCGTATGTCAGGCTCCAGGGCGTTGATTTAGTGGATGGCGTCGTTTATGATATTCGGGGGGAGTCTCTGTCTTTGGGGCCGTCTTTGCGTATGCTTCCGGCTGTGGCTTATGATAGTGTCGGCTCTTCGGTGTCTCTCTTGTATTCGGTCACTAAAGTTAAGGATTCTCTCTCGTATCGTGTGGTGGTTCCGGTTGAGTGGCTTAGGTCTGCTGTGTTTCCTGTGACTGTTGACCCCTCGTATATTGTGGGACCTACTCAGTTATCCTGTGTGGGTGTGTCTGCTGGTTCTAATTGTGGTGAGGCGGTTGATGGGGTATACGATAGTGGCGTTAATGGTTGGTTGTATAATAAGGGGTCGGCTATTGGAGACCAATGGATAGTCTTAAAGTTAAACACTTTTTACAATATTTCGGCTGTGGAATTGGTGTCTGGGAGTAATGACGAGGGGACTTTTTGCGGGGCGACTGCTGTATACGTATCTTCGGATAATTCGACCTGGGGTTCTAGTCTCTGCTCGGCTTCTGATACGACTGCGTCTCCTCAGCATTGGGTATCCTGTTCGTTTTCTACTCCGAAGGTGGGGATGTATGTTAAGGTTCATCCTCGGGTAATAAGGTTTTCTGGGGCGTGGCTTTGTGACACGACTTATACGGCGATACATTTAGGGCATGAGATTCGTCTTACTGGTGGGACTAATGTGGGGGACCCTTTGCCTTTGTTGGTGTCTTTGATTTCTCCGGCGACGGGGTATACTTCTAACGTAAACGCTAATTCTTTCCTAGGAAATTTCTCAGCTTATAATGTGTCTAATATGTCCGTCTTATTATGGGATTCTGGCGGCTCCTTATCGTATTATAATTCGACTAACTGCTCGGGCTCGGGTTATTGTAATAATTCATTAAGCCTCTATGTGTCGGCTCCGGGCTCATATACTTGGGGGCTCCGTGGTTGTTCTAATACGGGGGCGTGTAATTTTTCCGCGAATAGGACTTTTATCCAGAATTGTACTTCCGCCCCGTTGTTGTCCTTCATGTCTGACACGATGGTAAACGGTACATATCCGGGGAGGAGTTGGGTTTATGGGGACCTTTCAGCCTCGGACCCGGGCCTTAGTTCGCTTATCCTCTTCGTCTATAATTCGAGCGGGTATTCGTGGTCTAGTTCTGGGGTGGCTTCACCTTATGCCTATACTTTTACTGGCCTGCCTTATGGGACGTATCTTCTGAATGGGAGCGCTAATAATTCATGTGGTATGTGGAATGTCTCAGAGACTCGGTCGTTTGTTCTTTCGGCGTCTCCTACGACTACGTCGACTACTACGACTACTACGACGGTATCGACTTCATCGACTACTATCCCCCTCTATTATATGACTCCGGCTATGTCTGCTCTCATGGCTTTGGATGGTCCGGGTTTTTTAAATGATGTGTGGGTGTCTAGGTTTGGGGTCTGGATTTATGCGCTGGTATCTCTTCCTATCCTTATGGTTGTGTGGGTGAGGACTAATTCTCTCACCTATGTGGCATCGGTGTTTCTCATAATCTTCGGGGTTGTGGCGTCGGCTGTTTTGCCGGCCCCGCTCGGAGTGTTCGGTGTGGTCCTATGCTTAGTGGGTATTGCGGCTGCATTGTATAAACTAATATGGAGTTGATTAAAGATGGGGCTTGACGGATTAGGTGGGCGGTTGTACGACCGCGCGGTTCAGAAGTATGAGGAGAGAAGGGAGAAAAGGCGGGCTGACCAGGAGGCGTATACTGCTGAGTATAAGGTGGCTGAGGGTGAGGCTCGTAAGGATTGGGCGAAGCGAAAGGCAAAGGATGATGCGCGAAGCAAATATACGGAGCGTCGCGGAGAGCGTGGCGGCTCGTCCAAGGCTGACCGTATGGGCTCAAGTATGGCGCGTCTAAGTGGTGTCTTTGGAGGAGACGACCGTGGCGGCGGGTTCAAAAACCCATTCGATACGTTGGGGTTTGCCGATGGAGGCTCAAGGAAACAGAAGTCTCGGCCTCCTCGGAAATCAAATCCTATGGCGCGTCTGGGGTTCTGATTTATGGATGCTCGGGTGGCTCGTCGGTTTGGGTGGGTCTTGGAGGATTTGCTGGAGACGGGGCGGGTCGAGTTACCGCCCTACTCTGGCGGCCTTTATATGAAGCGAATCGAGAAGGACTTGGGTGGGGCTATTGATGTTAAGCCTAGGGGGGGCGTGTTCGAAGTCGTCAAAGGGGGTCGGCCTTTTCAGATTAAGCATGAGTCATATAAGCATTTGGTGATTTGTGTTTCAGATAAGAGTTATAAAAAACTTTTCTGATTATGGACCGTTTATTCGAGTGGGTAATCATTGGATATGAGCATGATGGGAGGGGTTTTATGATTCCCTGTGTGACAGAAAAATATGCTCTGGAGCGTCTGAATACTCTGGATGTTATGATAGCAGTTAAGTATCCGGCTAAATTGCTCCTATAATGACTACCGACAAGTATTTATACCCCTACCGTCAATATATGACGTGATGAAAGGAATAATTAACCTGGATGAGTACCTTCCCTTCGAATCCACGATGGGGGAGTCTGGCCGTGCTACGATTCCAGCCGAGGTCCGCAGGAAATTCAATTTAAAACCTGGCGTTCCAATAGTCGGGTATCTCAAGGTCATAAAGTAAGGACCCGAAGGGCCGTTAAAGCGGCCCTGGGGGTCAAGTATCAACCTCCGGCGTAGAGTCGGAGGAGGTTGAATGTGATGGATGCAGAGCTGGTAGCCCTGGAGTCAGGTCAGGCGCAAGGGAGCCTAGAATCCTTTTCTCAATTAAATACTATGTTTTGCTCGAATTTCGAGCTTTTATGTTTTTCTCCCTTGTGTGGGGCTTTTTCTGTGAAGTCCCAGGTACTACCTATGGAGAGCCAGAATAAAAGCCCTTCTAAGCTGAAGCATCAGGCTTTACCGAGGGTTCTGAGAAAGGATGAGATTGTTAAACTGCTGTCATGTTGTGACTCTGTCGAGTTGGTGATTATGGAATTCTATCTTCGTACGGGGCTTCGGGCTAGTGAGGGTCTTCGTGTGAAGGTGAAGGACATTAACTTCGATGAGCAGAGCGTCTTTGTCTTGAAGGGTAAAAGGAATAAGGACCGCGTGGTTCCCTTCGACCATGTATTAAAAGGTATCCTCCAGAAGTATATCCTCGAGTATGGGCTCGGGCCGGAGGATTGTCTATTCTGTGTGAAGAAGTTTCGGGGGTCGGTCATTCGTCATGACCGGCATTATAAGCGTACGGGCTCGCATTATAGCACTACTCAGTTGTACTATCTTGTCCGGGAGCTGGCGGTGAAGGCGGGTATCCAGGATTCCGAGCCTATTGTTTCGACGAATCCATGTAGGCAGAGGGCTTATCGGGTGCATCCTCACCTCCTTAGGCATACGGCTTTGACGATGATTCAGGAGAGTTGTGGGGACCCGTTCATTACAAAGGAGATTGCGGGTCATTCGAGTATCGCTATGACTGAGATTTACGTTCACCTGGCTATCGGACGAAAGAGGGCCGCCGTCGAGGAGGCTTTCAAGGTCATAGACACACCAGCCAGCTAGGGACATGATGTCCCGGCTCCCCCCGGTCTAGTTTTCGAGGCCGGGCCGGGGGGAGCTAACCCACCGTACGAGGTAGAGTATGCAGGACAATAATGGACTTGGGAGAGGGGGTTTAAAACCTGTTGGGTTTCCTTTTTGTTGCGTGTCCTGGTTCCGGTTGAATCGGGATAAGCGTCGTCGTAAGTCTCCTCTTGGTG
>Ga0209287_10000589_pt1 | contig 20806 bp, 17 predicted proteins | sample PPLLak3cmMay2015_2_FD_187255 | JGI IMG/M metagenome (GOLD analysis project Ga0209287, IMG submission 187255) | Freshwater sediment microbial communities from Prairie Pothole Lake near Jamestown, North Dakota, USA - PPLs Lake P8 Core (1) Depth... | ecosystem: Environmental > Aquatic > Freshwater... | reverse complement strand
CAGCTCGCTTTTCTTTAAAACAATGGCGTTTACTTCTTGTATTGTGAATTCTTCATCCTGGTGGTGTTCTATTGTGGTGAGGAGTTTTTCTTTATTTCTCGCTGTTTTCAGCCGGCCTACTGTCAAATGCGGAGAAAACCCTCTTGCTTCCTTTTTGAACCCAAGTGATGCCAAGCTGGTATCTATCGCCTGTGCAAGAGGTCCGATCTGGCCGTTATCGATGATGCCTATCCATATTATTTTTACATAATTTTTATTTGGAAAAACACCGGTTCCTCTGAGTGTGACTGAGAATGGTTTGAGAGCTTTGACTGATTCTTTCATGCTCTGTTCGATAGCATCAATCAATTTTTCTTCTGTATCTCCAAGAAATTTTAGTGTGATGTGGATGTTTTTTGGCTCAACAAGTTTTACATCAGCACCTGTTTTTACTATTTCGTTTTCAAACGTGAGAATCTGAGGCGTTGCTGTGATATCGATTGCGATGAAACCTCGAAAGGCTGTCATGATGTCCTCCAATTGGTATCGATAAACAATTTCCCTCTATTTAGCAGTATTTCATGTTCGATTGTCAGGATTCTTATCTATTCTTCTAGATCAATATGATAAGTGGTCTGCGGGTTTTCTACATGAATCACATGCGCTTGTTGTTCGGATACGAGGTTTTCTTGGAGGAGATTTTTTGTTAGTTTTGGAACTGATTTTGGGGCAAGTACTGCTCCGGGTCGTCGCATATCGTCTATGTAATCGGTCTCCATCAAGAATCGTGTGCCTTTTTGTATTGCTGCAACGATATTTCTTCTTGTTGCAAGCACCGATGGCATTAGACCGAAATTCTCATCTTGTGTAATAAGGGGGGGTGCGAAGTGTTTGACTATTCTGTCTGCATTTAGGCCAACTTTTCTTCCCATTTCGACAAATTCTTTACATTGCATCGGCGTCGCACTTTCTGTGTGTAATACGACCGGCACTCCAGCATCTTTTGCTTGTTGCATTCCATAGGACAACAGATCGTTTGAATCCTGAATGATTTGTTGATCGACAGGGAAATGCGGTCGTCCAATTTCACCAAGAGCGATACATTTCTGTTCTCTGCAGAGGTTTGCCGCCTCATCCATTCCTTTTTTCATTATCGCAAGGGCGATTTCTCGTCCGAATGTCTCTTGCAATGGAAGCAGGTCTACAGGGTATGGGCCGACGACAACAAACACTCCAATCCCAATAGCCGCACGTATTTCCTCTGCCATGCGCAGTGTCTCCTCATAACAGGTTTGGTAACTTTTTTCTTTTAAAACTCTCTCTGGCATCGGATATTGACACAAAATGAAATGAGTACCACCAGCGTTCTGAAACTCTTTGACCGCATCAAGAAATCTACCATCTCGTCGGAGATGAAGATGGTTATCGAAGCAGATCATTGTCTTATACCTCAAGACAGATAATAAAAAAGAATGATATAAAGAGGTGGACTAAGCACTATTTGCTTATGTCTCCATCTCAACTTCATTATGAGCGTTTTTCTTTCCTGATACAATGACAAGAACATCTCGTGCGAGGATCCAACCAATGTATCCCATGAAGAATGTGAAGAATCCCATAATGCTGTAGATGACAATGTTCTTTATTGACTCGGTCCCATCTTGAATCATGACAACAACTGTGCCAACTGCCAGGTAGATAAAGATAAGAAGTAATATCCATCTTAACGCATTCATCGTGCCGTGAAAACTCAGAAACGGTTTTATTTTAAGTGGTCTTTTTTCCCCTGATTTTTTCACGTTTTTCCCGGTTCTGGTTACTTTTTCGACGGTGCACTGGACTGTCGGTGAACCGATTTGTTTTAATTTTGATGATTTCCTATCTTGTTTCTGTGTGAGTTGATTCAGACGGTGTCTTTTATGGATCGGTGTTAACGGAAGCACACGTAAGGGTACTTTTCTTGTTTTAAGATTTCGAGAGAGTCTTTTATTGCTAATTTTTCTTATTGACACCGTTCTTCCTCCTAGTGAAGAATATTTTTAAGTGATCCCAAAAAAGCAACCAATCGGAACTATAAAAGGCTGTTTTGTAGATACCTATGCATCTACGGGGCAGCTCATTATCCCTTCGCGGTGCAACCTTATATGCACCTACATGTTCGGCAAGATATCCTCGCTCGATGTCATATATCTGCGATGATGCTGATGATATCGCCGTCTTTTAGCTCATGGTCTGCACCGATGACGCGATGGGTGCGTGCATCAATGCCCCTGATGAAATGATCCCCTAGATCCGTATGGACTTTATACGCAAGGTCTTTTGCGGTGGACCCCCGGGGGATTAAGTGTGCATCTGGGAGGACTCGTCCTTCTTTGTCTGTGAGATGATGTTCGTCCTGTACAGGGTAGACGACGATTAGATCGAGCATTCGGACGGCTTCGTCGATGCATCGCTGAACACCGGTTGATCCGTATTTTTGAAGGACATGTGTCTTGATGTATTCCAATGCTTTTAGTTGCTTTTCGGAGAGTTCCTCTTTTTTTAGGACGGTGAAGTCATTGCTGCCTGGTGTATAGGAGATGATTCCTTTTTCTGAAGCGTTGCTTAACGCAAGTTCGCTTTCAGCGCTGCAGGGGATAACGATGTATTTTGTCAATTCTTTTCTTTTTTCCATGAGGTTGTCTGGTGCTTTGTCACTTTTGTTAAACGCGATGATGATTGGCTTACTGATTGCGCGTACATAGTCGGTGAGTTTGAAAATCTGATCTTCTTTCCAATGGGATGGTTTTGTGATATCGAGGTTAATTTTTCGTATCGCTCCATTGATATGTTCTTCTCGTATGCCTAGTCCGGTGAGTTGCTCTGCGAGCATTTTTTCTATTTTTTTGTTTTCAAGCTCGCATTTGCGTGCAATGATCTCCCAGCTTTTTTTGATGATACCGAACAACCAGTAATTGATTTCTTTTTCAAGAAATTCGATGTCTAAGAGCGGATCATGGGCGCCAAGTTCACAGGGATTTCCTTCTGCGTCAGTGCTTCCTGATGCATCGACGATATGGATTAGTGCATGGGCTTGTCGCAAATCATCAAGGAATTTGTTTCCTAACCCTTTTCCTTTATGGGCATCGGGGACTAAACCTGCGACATCGATTGCCTCGATTGGTACAAATCTGATTCCATCGATACATCTTGAGTTATGGGGGGTACAGGTGACATGAGCATCTCGGCAGGGACATGGTTTCCGTATGTACATGACCCCGCGATTTGCCTCGATGGTCGTGAATGGATAATTTGCAACCTCTGCATGTGCTTTTGTGGCGGCGTTGAAAAATGTAGATTTTCCGACATTTGGTTTTCCTACAATTCCTAGTTGCATTGTTTCTACTCCAAGAGTTCTTTTACTTCATCGACAACATCGATATCGTTTTCAAAGCGTTTAATCTTTTCAGTGGCTTGTTCTTTTGAACTGTCGACAAAGGAGATGCCTTTCTTCGCATGGAATGTTCCCTGGATCGAAGCTGTTTTTGACAGGGAGATTTCCTCTGCAGAGATGTTCCCGATGATGTCTGCTTGCTCTGTGATATTGACCGTGGCTTGGGATTCGATATTGCCATGGATTTTTACCTTTTTGCCGACAAAGATGTTGCCTGTTGCTTTCAAGGTGCCGAAGATTTCTGATTTTTCTTCGATAGAGATGTTGCCTTTCACATCGTAGTTCCCTACTAATTTACATTCTTTGCCGATTTGAAGGTTTCCTTCTACTTTTGAATTTGAGATGCTCATGATGGAGTTATTTGGTAAAAAGAGGAAAGATTCTGATATTGGTATGGTGTCTCCGTCGTTTTGCTCAAGTTCTTCAAGAATGCGTTCGATTTCTTCGCTTCGTCCCATTTTTAACAACTGTAAAAGATATACAAAAATATATATAACCATGGGGACGGGGTTCCTGATATTAATCCATCCTTTCGCCTCGAATCCCTTCTCGATCTCAACACTATCACCGACATCCAGATCACCCTTGAGTGATAAGGCACCCTTGATTTTTGTTTTCTCCCCAAGATACACGTTCCCTCCGCTTCGGATATCCCCCCCGATCGAAGAAAAAATATCCACACGGACATCATGAGGTGAATCAAGATTCCCATCGATAATCGCATGTTCCCCAACAAAAATTCGACCATCGGTATGAACCCCAAAACGAACGAGCGAACGATCACCGATGACAACATCACCCTTGGTCATAATCACCGTTTCATCAAACAAGGTCTTATCTGGAATCACAAGTGTTTTTCTGTCAAAAGGCATTGTTCAAGGATATGAACTATTGCATTATAAAACCAACGGCATTGCCGTTTCCAGGGAAGAAAAAAATTGATATATGAAATGCGTATATGTCGGTGAATCTCAAACAAGGACGTTTCATCACGATCTTGGTGAGTGGAAGTTTTACCTATGCCAACAAAACAAACAGACATACAACCAGAACAAAATGAACAGAGTAAGGAAGAATTACCTCCTATCGATGTCTGGATTCAGAACATAAAATTTACGACCACCGAGGAAATCAAAGTCCCAGAAAACCTCTTAGATCAAGTCATTGGACAAGACCAAACCGTCGCTATCGTAAAAAAAGCAGCTGAACAAAAACGACATGTCATGCTCATCGGAGACCCAGGTACAGGAAAATCAATGGTAGCACGTGCCATGACTGAGTTTTTACCAAAAGGAGAACTCGAAGATATCATCGTCTACCCCAACAACGAAGATACGAATACCCCAACCATTCGGGTAGTTCCCGCTGGAAAAGCACATGAAATCATCAGAATGCAACGAGAGGAAGCAAAACGAAAAGTCGAACAACAGAATAGCATGATCCTTGGTATCGTTTTATTGATAGTAACACTCTCTCTGATAGGAGCAATGGTCACCAGTCATTTCGAATATGCGATTTTTGGTGTGATCGCCGCGGTCATGGTCTATCTCATAGTCGCACGAGGCGGTTTTTCTCAGAGACGAGAAATACAAATGATACCTAAACTCTTAGTCTCACATGAGAAAAACGATGTCCCTCCGTTCATAGATGCAACCGCTGCGCATTCTGGTGCTTTACTTGGGGATGTACGACACGATCCGTTTCAATCCGCTGGATTAGAAACACCACCCCATCAACTAGTAGAAGCAGGTGCCATTCATCGAGCGCACAAGGGCGTTTTGTATATCGATGAAATCAATACATTAAGTCTTCCCTCACAACAGCATTTACTCACCGCCATCCAGGAGAAAAAATTTCAAATAACCGGACAATCTGAGCGAAGTTTCGGTGCTATGGTAAAAACAGAACCAGCGCCCTGTGATTTTATCCTGGTTTCTGCAGGAAACCTCGATGCGTTAAACGGAATGCATCCCGCATTACGCTCGCGAATACGAGGGTATGGATATGAAAGTTATCTTTACAGCGTCATGGATGATACCCAGGCGAATCGAGAAAAACTTATCAGATTCGTAGCCCAAGAAGTAAAAAAAGATGGAAAAATACATCATTTCAACAAAGAAGCAGTCGGGGAAGTCATTCATGAAGCACAACGACGAGCAGGGCGCAAAGGCAAACTCTCCTTACGATTACGTGAACTTGGAGGGTTAATCCGAGTCGCTGGAGATATCGCGTATGAGCGAGGCGATAAAATTATCACGCAGCAACATGTCATTGAAGCAAAACGTATCGCACGATCACTAGAACAACAAGTCTCAGACCGGGCGTTAGAGTCACAAAAGAGCTATCGTTCCTTTAGAACCATAGGTGACGAAGTCGGCGTCGTCAATGGACTTGCGGTGCATTCTGCTGATCCTTCGATGAGCGAGTTCTCCGGGTTGGTCCTCCCGATTGTTGCGGAAGTAACACCCGCAGGGTCTCAATCAGAGGGAAAAGTGATAGCGACAGGAAAACTTGGTGATATCGCGAAAGAATCGGTTCAAAACATCTCTGCGATTATTAAAAAATATATGGGCAGAGATATTTCGAAACATGATATTCATATTCAATTTATCGGTACCTATGAAGGTGTTGAGGGCGACTCGGCAAGTATTTCTTTAATTACCGCGGTCATCTCTGCTATGGAAAATGTTCCAGTTCGACAGGATGTCGCCATGACCGGTTCGATAAGTATTCGAGGAACCGTGCTTCCCATTGGCGGGGTCACAGCAAAAATTGAGGCAGCAGCGGAGGCCGGGGTGAAAACCGTGCTTATCCCTAAAGCGAATCTCAATGATGTGTTAATCGAAGATAAATACAAGAAAATCATCGAAATCATCCCTGTTGAGACCTTAACAGATGTACTCCAAAACGCTCTCGTAGGCAGCGGCAAAGACGAGCTCTTACGAAAATTAAAAGAGATGCGTCCTCCAAAAATCATAGGTAAAGTGGAACTGGAATCAGAGCGGAAGAAACCAACTTCTCTTCGTCCCGAAGAACAGAGAAATTAACCCGCTCATTCGTTCTTCCCATTAAAGAAAGAAAAAATCTTGCGATAAAAAATTTCGTAGGTTAACTATGAAAGCGTTGTTTATCGGGCGTTTTCAACCCTTCCATACGGGACATCTCTTGTTATTACAACGACTGATGACAGAGTATGAAGAAATAATCATCGGGATCGGATCTTCTCAATACCATGATACGGCTGACAATCCATTTTCTGAAACTGAACGGTATCAAATGATTACACGAGCTCTTGAGGCGGCTCATATTCAGAACTACCGCATCGCCTCCATACCTGATATTCACAATCCTCCAAAATGGGTTGATCATGTCTGTTCCATCGTAACTGATTTTGATGTAATCATCGCAAACAATCCATTCACACGAAAATTATTCTCCGAGAAAGGATATGTGGTAAAGGGTACAACCTATTTTGATCGAAAACGGTATTCTGGAAAAGAGATACGACGACGAATACTTCAAGATGAGCCTTGGGGTGATTTGGTCCCTCAGGCGGTCTTCGATCTCATCAATAAAATCGACGGAATTACTCGTGTTAAAAGGATAACACCTTGATTTTTTTTAAAAAAATGATTTTTGATAAGAACCGTAAAGAAATATTTATATAAAATAACAAAGAACCGTATCAATATGAGTGGTTCAGGTGAGGTTATTATTCATAGGATATGCGTGTATCTGAAACTTCTTAGACCATTTACCCTTCTAGCGCCATTGATTGTATCCAGCAGTGTCATTATCGCAAGTCTTGTCAGCTCTCATATCGCAGATCAAACAGGTATTTCCCTTCTTATTACAATTATTTCTGCAAGTTTTTGTTTCGCACTGCTAAACGGGGCCTCCAATGTCTTGAATCAAGCGACTGATTGGAGAGAAGACGCCTTGTCAAAGCCCTATCGTCCGATACCTAAAGGAATCGTCACCTCAAAAGAAGCATATCAGCTTTCTTTTATGCTCTATATAGGAGCATTCTTCCTCTCCTTCACCATACATAACCTCTTCAGTGTCTTTATCACCATGATTGCTTTTTTCTCTATCACATACTCACTCGCGCCACGCATGAAAAAATTCCTGTTTTTGAATCAACTATGGGTAGCACTCCCACGAGGTTTCTTCGCCATTCTTGCTTCTTGGAGTGTGTTTGGAAACCCTTTTGAACCCCTTCCTCTCGCTATGGGGTGTGTTGCTGCTCTGTTTCTTTTTGGCGGAACCACCACAAAAGACATTCTGGATGCAGAGGCGGACCGGACTGTCGGAACGAAAACATTGGTAAATGTCTTTGGTTTGAAAATCGCCTCTGTTTTCTCACTTATCTTCATGGTCGGTGCATTTTTTTTGATTATCCCATTAGTGTATTTTCATATCCTTCCCCCGGACGTTTTTCCTCTCACCTTTCTTAGTATCCTTAGTGTCATAATCGGATGGTTAATGCTCCATAAACACCAAAATTCAAAATGTGAGAACACATCGGCTTGGACAATTATGTATACAACCTATTTTCTCTTTGCATTCAGTTTCGCAATCATCACTATCTTTTCTTCTGCGTAAACCTTGCCCGGATATCCAAGAGGATTGCTGCCACTGCAACGATGAAAGCGAGACAAATGAGGTAGAATCCCGTACTAAATCCCCAGGTTGAAATCATAATAATATCTTCTGAACCCATTGATATCGAGAGTGCTTCTTCTCCTTGAACTGAGCCAAGGCTTGTTTCGATCAAACGTGTCGTCCCATATGAAAAAGCAGCTAAGAGGATTCCTAGGAATATTACTCCGATGATACTAAGAAAAAATCCGTAATTCTTTTTCGTTGTTCTTCTCAAAATGATTCCTATCGTAATACTCATACATGAAACGGTCGCAATCGGTACAATCCAAACTAGAAACAGGAGAAACATATCAGGCATTTCCGCCAGACTCAGCGATACCTCACCATAGTAGGTCATCGTCTCAATCATCATCCCTGGGTAGACATACAATGCCGTGGTTTTTTCTGCAGGAAGTGTCGAACATGAACCTGTGAATAACCACCAAGCTTGGAAGAACGATAAGATAACCAATAGGATAGCAAGGGATTTTAATAGGGATGATACTGAAAATTTCCTCAAGAGCGTTAATATCACAAAGAACCCAAATAACATATAAAAAAGCAACGATAGGAGCAATGGGAACAAGGATTCAATTATCGTCACAAACGTTAGATGTTTATCATTAGTTAGCTCCACAGGTTTAACTCCGATGAGCTCATTGTCTAAGTAGGCTTTGATCGTATAACGAGCGGGTGGAAGGGTAACGGTTTTTTCCTTTGTTCTTCCAATAGTTTGATTGTCTCGGAAGATAACAAATTCAATATCGTCATTGACCAACATATTTCCTTTGGAATCGAATAAATCAATGATGAGATTAAAAAGAGCTGAAAATTTCATTTGAATAAGGTTTCCGGAATTGGGGATTGTGATATGAACATCGTCGACAAACTCACCAAAGCTGATTTGGAGATGGTAATCACCTGCGGGGACACTTTCAAAGATAAAGGATCCTCTGTCGTTATCTTTCGGTGTTATTTGGACTGTTTTATTTTCGTTGGATGCGATAAGAATAGGTGTTAGCTCAATTCCCGGTGGCAGATCAATTACATCGGTTATGACGACTGTAATGTCATAGAGTTCTAAGCTAACCTGTTTACTCAATTTTCTTATAGTCTTTTGCAGCTTCTGATTGTAGATAGTTAAATCCTTATATTCCGCTCGAAGCACATAGGAATCTTGTGGATCAAAAGGGGCTCTGACGATCAACTCTCCGTTGTTCTGTGTACTATTTTCGTCGAACAGTATCCCGTCTTCATTCGTTAACCAGGCATGAATCCCGGGTATCCCCTGTCCGTCTTGATCAAGAAATGTAAATTTTATTATTCGTTCCCAAGTACAAAAAACATTTATTCTCATGTCTCTGTTCAAACGAAGGGTTGTTGAACCTGTGAAAATTTTCTTATTACCCCATTTGAAAAATATTTTAACAAGATAGTCGCCTTCTAAGATATCTGTAAAAGTTTTTTTCGCTCGTATGAAAAGAGAGCGATTTGCCGCTCCTTCTGCGACCAACCTTTCTTCTTGGTGAAGTTCAATCCACATCACAGGGAATGCATTACCTGTGAGGTTGGACAACCATGGATGCGACAGATGGGTTCTACCCAAGCGAGGGATGATGGTGACATTATATCTTTTTTGTTCTCTTTCAAAGGGGATGTCACCAGAAAATCTACGAGATTTTATCAACGCTTTGTAAAAATAAGACTCCTTTTGAACACTCTGATATCCACCAGTTTCAGACGCAAAGACCTCTGCGTCGAATTGAACAATTAAATCCGAAGGTATAGTGACATCGTGACTATGCCCTGGTTCGTATGAATGTCTACCAAAATTAATTGATACGTAATCCACTTCTGTTCCAAGGAAGTTGACATATTCCTTTTCCGCGACTTTTAATTGAACACCATCTCGTTCATCAATACCTGATGTCAGAAGACCTTGATTGGACGAAAAGAGAACCGCATTTGCGTAGCCTTTCTTACCATCTCCATAACAAAGCCATGCCTCGGATCCAAGAGTTGCATCATTCTTATATGAGATGACCCATTCCCGTTCTTTTGTGGAAGGATTTCGATTTAATTGGTATTGTTCAATCTTCTCATTCTTGCTGTAAAAATTAAGATACGGGTAGATTTCCCCAAAGTTTAAAGATTCCACCGCAGCGCTTCGTGATTTAAACGAAATCAGAGAACCGAATCTTCCATCGACATTATCAATCCCTTGCACGGTTGCATCTTTTAACATTTCATGTTTCACATGAACATTGATCCGTTTTTCTTCAATTGGGCAATAATAATATCGATAAATCGCGGTTGTCTGGACATCCTTCTTTTTCGATTCACTAAATATTCCAAACTCGACCATGAGATTTCCATCGATGAAAATTTTTTTATCGATAAACACCTGATCCGATGAACTCTCATCTTTCTCTTTATCACCATAATAATAGGAAAACGCAAATGAAACGATTTGATCAGAATCAATAATATCAAATTGCTTACAATTTTTCTTTTGTTTCACAACCACCTGGGCACAGGATCTATCCAAGAGTTGTCCCTCTTGGCCTACCCCGTAGACACAATATCCGTCTTCTTTGATACCATAGAATTTTGCGACTGCAGAGATCTCCGGTATAGGCGTTGAAGAGTAGTTCAAATCCTCAATAGTCACATGATCCTTATAATTTGGTTTTGCTGTTTCTGCATCATCGTAGTACATGAAATACTGTTCAGTTCCATCTGCAAAATCAGGAATCAAAAAGATAACGTTACATTCGCTGATAACGCTTGTTTCTCCTAGGGTTTTTTCAAGAGAATAAATCTGTGATTCAAGATTATGCCATTGTTCTTGATACCAGCAGGCCACCCGTACGGACGTTTTATTTTCGTTTTCTGTCCAACAAGGGTTTTCGAACTGAAGACGCAGATCAATTGGTTGGTAATGGGATATGGAATCTTTTGTTTGAATCGGAAGGGGTATCTCTTGTCGATACGCCCATTCTTTATACTCTGGATTCCAAAAGGGACTTCCATCGTCTTGAGATGATCCTGGCAGACTTACCGCTGGTATAACCAACAGAAGAAGTGTTCCAACTATGAATATATTGGACCCTTGCATAGGTCTCCTTTCTTAATATTTATTTAAACGTTCTATATAAAAGAGTTGTTTTATAGATATAAGAACCTTTTTCCTACAAGGAGGTGCTAAAATCCATGATTTTCTCCTTATTTTTATTGAGATGGGTAAAAATACGCGTCTTGGTTAATCAGATGACTGTGAAAAAATTCAGTTGACCTAATTCTCCTAAAATAATAAGTGCTGTAAATCCGATTGCATAGAGTAGATACGTCACGTACATCAATGACCAGGCTGAAACGTTTTCTAAGTTTTCGCTTTGTTGTTGTTTAAGTATTAGGTAAAAAACGAGGAACGCCGGGATGATAACAATCGTGAGTGGTAAAAAGTACGCGTCTATCAAATGGTAATGAATAAAGACCGGAATCAATGCGAAAGGAACAATAAGAAAAGGCAGCGATATGAAAGCTGCTTTTCTCGTACCATACGTGTTGATGAGGGTTCGCGTCCCGGTTTTCCGATCCGCTTCACAATCGACGATATCTTTCGATGTCATTGCTCCGATGAAATACATGAGCGCAACTAAGCCAATTGCTAACGGAACCGGTTGGAAGGGGTCCCCAAATACACTCCAGGATGCAAGGACTGCGAATAAGCCTCGTGGAATGGCAATCCATACTTGATTGATGAAAAGAAATCGTTTCATTCGTGGCGGAAGGGAATATACCACTGTAAATAGCATGATGAGGAAAACAAAAACTCCGAACCAAGTATTGATGGTTACAGCACGTAACAGGCCGAAGAGGTAAAAAATATACGCGATGCTTTGTGCTTCATCTCGTTCGACAACCCCTCGGGGAATGGGGCGATATGGTTTTGAGATTTTATCTGCTTCTATATCTGTTGCTTGATTGAGTGCGTTTGAAGCGGCATTCAGAAATGCTAAGGTAAGGCTGGCTTGACCAATGATGATCCACCAGTTAGGGAATTCAACAAACTTATTATTGTATACAAGGCTTGCGAACATGATGAACATCGAGACAAAAAAGGGAGCCAGTAACGTAAAAGGTCTGACTAAATCGAAATATCCTCTAAATTTCTTTGAAAGAAATCTACTTTTTGTAAATGGTTCTTTCATGGTCAATTTCACAGACATTCTGGCACCAGGAACCTCGATATTTTGTTGTTGTGAATAGAGATGGAGATTATATTAATTCCTCTTAGTATTCAGCCGATACATTTTTGGGTAATACTCAAATAAAAAATATTAAATTTTTAAATAGATTTCCTAAGCAGTTCTTGGACGATTCGTGCTGAATTTATCGCACAATTAATTCCGATACCTGGTGCTTTTACGCAATCTCCAATGATGTAAAGGTTTTGGACAGGTGTCTGTATGTCAGGCTTTGTGTTCATAAGCGTTTTTGCGACGCCATCGAGATGCCAGACTGAGGGGTAAATTGCCCACTGGAGCTGTGAATGAAACTGCGGGATGATCCGTTCTAAATTTTTATCTAACGTCTCTTTCAACTTGTTAAGTATTTTTTTATCTCTTGCCTCTTTTGGTGTGCAGATAATATAGGATTGAACAAGATATTGGGATGGTGGTGATAATCCTGTTTCTGTCTTTGCGGTAATAAAATCGATCATACCGACCGCATCGTTTCCAACAACACCGATATCCCGCTCAATGAAAATAAATGATTTTCCTACTAATTTTTGGTCAATCTTTTTTAGTGAATAATATGCGCAAAGACTCCCTGTTCCCTCAAGAGTCTTTACTGTTGTGACATACTCATTTGGAAACTGATGTTCGTCAGCAATAGTAAAAAGTTTTTGGACCAATATATTTGATAGTACATTATCAAACCGATATTCCTTGCCATCAACGACGACTCCTTCTGCTTTCTTATTATTAATAAGAATTTTTGATACCGGGGAATTCAGATGGATTTTTCCACCGTTTTTTTCGATATATTCAGCAGCTGTTTGGCATATTTTTAAGAGGCCATGCTGTGGGTAGTTGACGCCACCTAGTCTCATGTCTTTTTGTGTTCTGAACACTTCACCTGTCGATATCAAATCAAGATTGTTGATTGTGCTGATTAAACGCGAATTCACCTCAAGCACAATCTTCATTTTCCCTTTTCCATATTTTTTTATCGTCTCCGTCATAGAAACAGTATCAAGGTCCTTCATTGTTTTTTCACCGGAAAGAAGAAGTCTTGCGATATTGGGCAACATCGCGATTTTATCAGCAGTGGTCGCAAAATAACCGAAATGGTTGTTTTTCTGTTCATATAACCGGGATTTATACATGGTGATATTCTCAAAATATTCCATGAGTATATCCTTGAGTTTCACGACAATTCCACTTCCAATCATGTGGAACCCTAAATCAAGTGTATAGCCTTCGAACATCTTTTTTCTGAAGATTTCCTCTAGCGGAGGATCTGAAAAAACGATGGCCGTATTGAATTTGGCTAATGTTTGTTTGTAGGACTCTACGGTCTGGGACGACATCTCTAAGGACAGTGCTCTTCCCCCGACCGTTGGTTCCTTTTCAAAGATATCAACAGAATATCCTTGTTTCAGAAGAAGTGCACCGGCCGTAAGACCACCGATGCCAGCACCAATGATACATACTTTTTTCGCATTCATTTTCGATAACACCTTTTTTGTTTATTTTAACAGATGTAATCTGTTTCTCAATGAGCTAGAAAAAAACCTTCGTACTATCTTCCATTTATATTGTTGTACACTAAATTGTCCCGTAATAACCCCCATCATTAGGTCTGTTAGTACTGGATCTTTACAGGCTATTTTGAACACCTTTTCTGCATATTCCATGCTTCCTCGTTTCACAACCTTTAATATCAGATCAATATCCCTTCCGAAATCGTTTTGCCAGCGTGTTTGGTATTGTGATAAAAACTCTTGGTTTGTCTGTTGTTTTTCCAATGCCTCAGTGATAACGTCTGCTGCGATTTGCCCCGATACCATCGCGTAATAAATTCCTTCCCCTGTTAAGGGATTGATAAATCCTGCTGCATCTCCGACAAGAAGGAGCCGGTCTGCATAGGTTTTTTCCAGTGGACGGGTTAGTAACGCTCCTCCTTTTACAGGTGTATCTTTTAATTGCTGCGGAATGAGGTCCTCTTTTTTCAATAACGCAAGATACTCTTGGTAACTCGTAAGAAGATTGAGTTTCTGCTGATAGTTTTTGTCTATCTGAATGATTCCAAATCCAATGTTCAAATGCTCTTTTTTCGGAAAAACCCAACCATATCCTGCGACTGACTTGAGCCTCGAATGAATATAACCATGGCGTGATTTTTTAAAATAATCATCCATAATTTTTTCATCAACTTCAAATTCTTGTAAGACGCATGCCCCTTTTTCTGTTCGGCTTGTTCGTAATCTCGTGTTTCGTACTATCGTACTATTTACACCATCAGCACCAACGATTATTTCTGAATCTATTCTTCTTCCTTGGTCTATAATCAGTTGTGCCGTGTCTTTGGTGAGTTGAACGGAAGATACCGGTGTTCCTTCTTGGAAAACAGCACCTGCGCCAGTCGCGAATTTCACCAATTCATAATCGAATTTTTTTCTCAGAGTCATCGCTAAGATAGGTGTTTTTTTATTGATTTCAATCCGATGTTGTAAGGATGGCGAAAAGACCGTTCCACTATACGAATACGATTCGATTATGGTATCATTAACAACGTAGGGAAATCGTTGTAGCACCCGTATCGGCAATCCCCCTCCGCATGGTTTATCACGTGGATATTTCTCTTTGTCGAGTAAAAGAGTTTTAAAGCCTTTTTCAGCAAGAAATTTTGCGGTTGTTGACCCCGCAGGGCCTGCTCCAACTATCGTTACATCATATTTCATAGATTCCCCAAATCATGAAACATTATTTTCATTTCTTTACATTCTTGGTTTGAATATTTTCTCCCCGAGGAACGGAGTAAATAAGATGTACCACACGATTGGGATGATGATCAAGAGAACGGAAGGAAGTATCCCTATGATTTTAAAGAGCATTACTGGCACAAGGGAATATCGTAAAAACGATTGAATTGCGATTAGCTTACGAATCTGACTGCGGTCATATATTTTTAACATAAGCAGCTTCGCATCTAAAAATAAATAAACGATGATGAGCAGGACGAGCAAAATTATTTGCCACAGATAATACTCATACCCAAATAGAATAAAGGGGACAAAAAACAGTACTGCAGCAAAAAGGCGTAGTCCGAAACCAAATGCCTGGAAACTACGGGGGATGACGATCTTTTTTTCTTGTACTTCAACGCCCAGGGTACGAGCGATGTTTTTGACTCCCAGTTTATAATCATGATCCGCGTCTTTTATTCCGTTCTGTACGACATTCATATACAGAATGTTTTCGAATGTGAGGATAAATATGATCCAGATGATCGTGGTTGGTTGACCATACGTTAATGCTCCGAATAAAAATATCAAAGCGACTGAAATTGCGACAAAAAAATCAGATCCAACGATCCTTTTGCCATACACATCATAAAAAGTCCCAAAAATACCCGCAAGGATAATACAGATTAACGCACTAAATTTAAACGAATCAATCGGTTGATCATACCAGAGCAAGGCGATAAAAAAGAAGGTGGTAAACGCAAGATAGAACGCGATGAGCAATGCATTCTTTTTTGAGACATCCCCGCTCACCAAAGGTTTCTTTTTCAGCTCATCAACGAACCCGTCTAACTCGATATCCACATAGTCGTTGATGAGAAATCCAAAGACACTTGCAAAAGCGCCAATGATAAAGATAAGAGAAAGCGAGTAGATGTCCGAAGCTCCCATCGCTAATGCAGCAATGACCGGAATAATCCCAAAAGCACCAATACCCGGAACTCGAAGCAGTTTCGCGTACGAAACAACCTTACTCATGGAAGTGTGTTAAAGTATGACTCTATTTGAGTTTTTCTAATTTATATGCATTCTGTTTAGTAAAATACTTCAATTAAAATAAAAATCTGGAAGATGATGATCATGACCCGGGTCCCGGTCCGCTCATACCGCTCAAATGATTTCCATATCCTTTTTTCGTCATCTGTTGTAACGACAACCCTATACGTAAACCACCAGGTGAGTAACAGAGACGCAGCTAAAATACCCCCGCCGATAAGATAAATTGCACCGAAGACTGGGGGCATATGAATGCCTGCCCAATCCCATGCAGACAAGGGAAAAATAGGGATAAACAGCAGATAAAAGAACAAGGCGATCTGCATGGATCGTTTCCGTCCATGGCGAACCGGTGTTGTTTTGAAACCTGCCTTAAGATCACCGACGTAGTCACCCGCGCACACCATGATTTCCCTTCCCGTCTCTTGGAAGAAGATTGCGATCGCGAGTGGCAACATCAACAATGGTTGGTCCGGGAATACCGCAAGACCTCCCCAATACGGTATCGCACCAACACCAAAGGCAACCGCCATATGTCCTAACAGCCCATGGTGCTTCCCATAATAATTATAATATAAACCAATGATGACCAGAATGAACGTGAAAAGACCGCACTCCCAATTGAGAGCCCCCGTGTCCATATAATTCACAAGGGTTCCAAGAAAAATCGAGCCAATCATCAATGCTAATCCCGTGTAATAGACTGTTTTTTCTCTAAGGATTCCTGCAGGGACTGGTTTTTTTGGCCGGTTAATCTTATCTGACTCAAGATCAGTGATGTCATTATGAAACATTGTCCCTGTCGAAAGAAACGCAGGGGCTAAAATTAACAACAGAATCTGGAAAATTGATAATGTTTGATTGTTATACATCGCACAATTTAAGGCGCTCACCAGGGCTCCAAAACAACAAAGGAATAAAATCGGAGGACGAATCATTCGTATCCAGGCGATTGTTAATGTCCCTAAACCCATGCCTTCCAATAATGGTGATTTCCTTTATTACTTTAATGGTTTCCTCTAGGTGAAAAAAGTAAGAAGTAATTCTTACGACAGACCGATAAATTCGAAAAATTTCACGATAACTCCATGGACGATGAAAATAACAGAACCGGTAATCGCAAGGGATGAAATCGAAAGAAGGACCTTTCTGTTCTCTGAAAATCGTGATCGTTCGAGAAGCAAGGTAGCAATGGACATAAAAAATACGAGGATAAACCAACCAATAAAATTGAGGATTGGTACTTCAAAAAATTTTATGCCCTTCAATGATGATTCCCATATCCACCAATTGTTATAATGAGCGATGGGGTCCTCTAATAAATCGAGGCAGACGCCAAATAATCCTGCGGCAAGCGATATGAACAAAATTTGTAAATAATTTTGCCTTTGGTACAGCTTTGAGATAAAATATTTGCCTAAATTCATGAATAAAAAAAGATTAACGCTCCATGCAAGAATTATGATTAAAGGAACAGCGCCACCAACGACGGAGATGTAGACAAGGTATCCTGGGTAATAATATCTGCCTCCTGCGACTCCTGCTGATTCCATGAAAAGGGTCGCGATGATGATAGGCAAAAAATACACGATAGTTTTTTTCGTCCCATATTTTCTGTAAGAGTAATAGACAAGAAACACCCAAGCGATTGCGATCACCGCAATAAAAGGGGCGAGAAGCCGTGTCTGTTCTCCGAAATTCTGGTTGATCTCAATAAAGAACATGCGTTTATGACCCCTTTGATTTGTTCGTTTTGTATTCGAGGAGCATCAATATGATAAGCGGAACAGATGCGATGATACCACCGATAAGCGTGGGAATCAAAAAGTCTGACAACACTCCAATGATGATGATCATTATCCAAACAAACAGGTACACAACAACATAGATGTTCAATCGGATTTTGACAAATGTCATAACGTCGGATTTCAAGTCTTCAGAATACTGAGACGTTTCTTTTTTTGGGAGGAAAAACAGAACAATAGTCGCAATAATTCCTGCCGCACCTAATGGGAGAAATAGAAAGAAATTATCTAAGATGAATTGGACAATAGTTTTCTCCATGTATTGCTCAATTTGTTGTAAACCTACTAGGTCTTAATAATGTTTTTGTGATTTTTTCTCTGGATGTTTTATCCGTCAAATCATTTCTATTGAGAAGCAGCAAAACATATTCTTATTAACCTGTTTTTCTATGTTGAGGTTAATGATTATTACAAAGCAAAAAAATTTTGACGACATTCTTCGCAGCATTGATTCAAAACCAGTGTTCCTGATTGGATGCAATCAATGTGCAACGCTTTGCCATACCGGCGGAAAAGATGAAGTTTTAGCATTAAAGAAAGCGCTTGAAACTAAAAAAATCTCTGTATCAGGTTGGGTGATCCTCGAACCTGCGTGCCATACGATGAATGACAAACGGATGCTCAAAGACCATGCAGCGGAATTAAGCCAATCCGAAAAAATCCTTGTGCTTGCCTGTGGGAATGGTGTACAAACCCTTGCCGGGCTTGTCACTGAAAAAGAAATAATCGCTGGGACTGATACCTTGTTTTTAGGGGAAATTTCCCATATCACTGAATTTAACAAACGGTGCGTCATGTGCGGTGAATGCCTCTTGGATTCCTATGGGGGGCTCTGCCCTGTCTCACAATGTCCAAAATCGATGCTCAATGGTCCTTGTGGTGGTTCTTTCCATGGGAAATGTGAGATAAACCAGCAAGTTGAATGCGTCTGGGATCGTATCATTCAAGGATTAAAAAAACGAGGAGCACTTCAAGCATTATCGATAATCCAACCGCCGAAAGACTGGTCCAAGGCTGGCGAGATGAACAGGAGAATCTAACGTGACTTATCGCAGTACTTTTGAAAAAAGTCTATCTGAAGGACGGTTTGTGGTCACCGCTGAAATTGGGCCGCCTAAAAGTGCTGATCCTCTGAAGATTCGAGATAAAGCGATCCTGTTGGAAGGCTGTGCTGATGCTTTTAACGTCACTGATAATCAGACTGCTGTTGTGCGTCTGTCCAGTCTTGCAGGTTCTTTGATTCTTCTCCAGATGGATATGGAACCGATTATGCAGATGACCTGTCGAGATAGGAATCGTATCGGTTTGCAAAGCGATGTGCTTGGTGCTGCTGCGCTTGGTGTTCGCAACATTCTTTGTCTTACCGGTGATCATCAGTCGGTTGGGAATCATCCAGGTGCAAAAGGCGTTTTTGACATTGATTCCATTCAACTTCTTCAGATTATAAAAAATATGAGAGATGAAGGAATTTTTCAAAGCGGTGATCTGTTGCGTGGGATGCGACCCTGCGTGTTTCTCGGTGCAGCAGCAAACCCGTATGCAGATCCCTCTGAAATACAGGTTGATCGTTTGCGGAAAAAGATCGACGCAGGGGCGGAATTTATTCAGACGCAGAGCGTCTATAATGTCGAGAAATTCTTAATCTGGATGGATGATGTCCGTTCGCAGGGTCTCGATAAACAGGTTCACATCCTAGCAGGTATCACTCCTCTGAAATCAGTCAAAATGGCAGAGCGGATGAAATATCATGTACCTGGGACCGATGTTCCAGATGCGGTGTACGAACGTATAAAAAATGCGTCTGACCCTGCAAAGGAAGGATATCAAATAGCTTTACAGACCATCCGGGAATTAAAAGATATCAAAGGAATCCATGGCATCCATATCACAGCGTTGTTTTGGGAGGAGATAATTCCTGCCCTTGTAACAGAGTCCGGTCTGCATACACAGAGGTAATATCTATGGGCATCTTTTCCATTTCCGCTCTATGTCCATGCGTATCATTGTCCCTGTTATCTCCTAGTGGAAGCGAAACATAGACGTACAACATTTCTCATAACAATATTAATATATTTAAATGATAATATAATGAGACTATTCATTTGGGCGTATCAATCACCTAGAATCTTAGAAAAAATTGGATATTTTGTAAGAACGAAGAAAGAGCAATGAACATGTTTGAACAACTGGGAAGAATCATAGAAAAAAAACCATGGCTCGTGGTTGGTATCATCCTGCTTATCACCATTGGTTTTTCACTCTTTATTCCCTCGCTGACATTTAAAACAAACTTTGAGGATTTCGCCCCAGACAATGAACAAGTACGAGCAAACGAACGTATCGCTGATTATTTCGGAATGAGCTCACAAACAATTATTCTGTACATACAAAAACAACAAGCAGAGAGCGTCATTAGCGTCCAAGCACTCCGAGATCAATACAAGCTTCAAAAAGAACTTATGACGATGCCAGAAGTCAACAGTACAATATCCATATTCACCTTTCTTGGCCCGGTATGCCAGATGGAATTCAATAAGACCGTGGAAGATTGCAGCGATGAACAACTGACAATTGCAATTCGTGATCTTCTCAATCCACCAGCCTCAGGAAACATGACCCTTTTCCAAACCGATGACCCTAATGAACCAGTTGATTATCAGCGGTCATTCCTGCGTTCGAGCGGAAGGGCAGTCGATAGTGCTGACATCAAAAACTGCGACATTATTAAAGACAACAAGACACTTACCTTTTCCTTCGAAGTTTATTCCCTAAAAGATTTTTCGTCTAATCTAAAACCACCGTTTTCCAAAGTCAGTACGATGGAATGGTATCTTGACTTTAAGAACTCGTTACTCCCCTCTGAATACGATATCGGCTATCAGATTGCTGCACGGATTGAACCAACTGTTCCAC
>Ga0209287_10000588_pt1 | contig 20824 bp, 18 predicted proteins | sample PPLLak3cmMay2015_2_FD_187255 | JGI IMG/M metagenome (GOLD analysis project Ga0209287, IMG submission 187255) | Freshwater sediment microbial communities from Prairie Pothole Lake near Jamestown, North Dakota, USA - PPLs Lake P8 Core (1) Depth... | ecosystem: Environmental > Aquatic > Freshwater... | reverse complement strand
CAGGCGCAGTCTCTGCAGCGGGTCAAGTCCCGCGAACGGCTCGTCCAGCAGAAGGAGTTTCGGCTCCGGCGCAATCACGGAGGCGAGTGCGACCCGGTGCTGCTCGCCAAAACTGAGGGTGAGCGGCAGCCGGTCTACGAGATGCAGAGCCTCACTGAGGGTGAGGGCTGATTCGACGCGGCGCTCAATTTCGTTAACCGGAATCTTCAATCTCTTCAGAGTAAACGCCACTTCGTCCCGAACGGTATCCTCGAAAAGCTGACGCTGTGGATTTTGGAAGAGGAGAGCTACTGTACCCAGTAATTCTCCGGCTTTGGGAAGATTTCTCCCGCAAATGGCCAGGCTTCCTGAGTCGGCCTGGATGGCCCCGGCGATGGTTTTGAGGAGAGTGGATTTGCCGCAGCCGTTTTCTCCATAAAGGTGCAGAAGTTCCCCGACGCCTATCTCAAGGGTACAATCAGACAGAATATTACTGCAGCCCGGATAGGAAACGGAGAGGTTTTCAGCGGAGACCAGCGTTTCTTCACCGGGCTTTTTCCCTCGGCGTTCTGCATGCGGAATACTGCTACGCAGCCCAGAGCGGTACTCGTCGGGAGGTTGGTCCTGGACTCCGGTAATCCTTCCGTCCGCCATGAGATAATAGCGATCGATGATGGCGACAAAGGGCTGGATGTTGTGTTCGGCGATGAGTATTGAGATCCCCTGCTTTTTCAGCTGCTGGAGGACAGTGAGGAGATCGTTTCTGCCCTTGTTGTCGAGCTGTGAGGTCGGTTCATCCAAGAGGATGAACCCAGGTTGCATGGAGAGAACCGAGGCAATACAGAGCCGCTGTTTCTGCCCGGCCGAAAAGCGCTCGACGTTCCGGTTGCCAAGTTCCAGGAGATTTACGTCTGACAGGGCGTCGATGATCCGCTGGTTGATCTCGGCAGGGGGAATACAGAGGTTTTCGGGGCCGAAGGCAACTTCGTCAAAAACCGTGGAGCAGAGCAGTTGCGACTCGGCATTCTGGAATACCAGCCCGAAGCCGGAGAGGATCTCCTCGCGAGTCAGGGCATTTCCCCCTGAGCGAATACTTCCACTCTGTTCCCCTTCCGGAAGGAGTCCTTTCAGCGCAAGCAGCAGCGTCGTCTTGCCGCAGCCGGAATGGCCGGCTATGCAGATGCATTCTCCGGGAGCGACCTGGAGTGAAATGTCGCAAAGAGCGGGTGAATCCTGCTCGGGGTAAGTGTAGGAGAGGTCGTGTACCGAAATCATAATTTTCCTTGGAAAATTTCTGGCGGTAATGACAGAAAGGCGAGAATTCGGAGGAATCCTCGCCTTTCTGTCGAAGGAGAAAAGAACTGTTAGATGCTCAGTCCGATGCCGCCATAGATGAATCTGCCAGCCTGGGGGAAGCCGTAGCTGGTTTCATAGTTTTCGTCAAATAGGTTGTTTACCCCGAAGTAGACATTCATCCGGTTATTCAGCACCTTTTGGTTGAGTTTGACGTTGACGAGGGTGAAGTCCTTCAATTTGTAGGCTATTGTTCCCTCAATTCTATCGTAGGTGACCTGATCGCCAATATACTGCACGGACACATAGGGTGTCAGACCGAAGGCGAAGTCATACCACCCTTCAAAGGTTGCCTTGTTTTTGGGGCGATATTGCAACTCGTCTTTGGTGGCATTAGCCGACTTGTCCTGTGAATCCAGGTAGCTGTAGCTTGCGCGCAGGACCAGATTTTCGATAAAACGGGTCGTTGCGGCCACTTCAAAGCCATAGAAGCGGTATTCCTCAAAGTTTTGGTTGACGTCATCGATGTCTTTCTCGATGAAGTCCTTGGCGTCAGTCCTGAAACCGGTCAGGCTGAGAAGGGATTTTCCGGGAAGTTTCTGTTCCACACCGACCTCATACTGATAGGAACGCTCGGTCTTCAAATCGGTATTGCCGGCACTTGCATCATAGAGTTGCTCAAGGGTCGGGAAGCGGATGTTTCTTTGGAAGGCAGCTTTGAGCCGGGTATCCGTAAAGAGGTCATAGTGAATGCCGGCCATAACGCTGAAGTCGTTATCGGACATCTCAGACCTGTTCTGCCAGTAATGACCGTAGCCGAAAACCAGCCCAAGGTTTTTTACCGGTTCAACCTCATACTGTGCCGATAGAGAGTAAATATCGAAGCCTTTTTTTAGATCGATGGCATTTCCAATAATAACCCTATTCTCCCAGCTATCACTTTCTACAGCTACGCCTGCAGTGACTACTCCTGCTCGACCTAAGTCATATTTGGGCTGTACAGAAAGACCTTGTATTCTTGATCTAACGTTGATTTCACTGGTGGTTGAGGTGTGTGTCTGGTTCGCATATTCAAGTTCGTTCTGATCCAGTCTGTTGTGAAATGCCCAAGTCCTGAGACTGAATGGTCCTGACGGGCTATAATCACCTGCTACCTGGGCCGAAAATCCTTCACGATTCTTCACGCTTTGATACTTGGGTCTTGAAGCAAATATGTCAAGGCCTGCAGCCAAGTTTTGTTGAATAGTCCTATTGGTTCTAGCTACCAGATTGGCCGGGGTAATGCCAGATGGTTTATCGAAAGATCCTTGAAAATAGTTTATCGTAAGGGCGAGATTCAGGTCCTTGGTTGCCTGAAAACCGAGGTTGCCGAAGATGTTGTTCCGTTCGTGGTTACTGTTGCTGCGATATCCCGAACCTTGCTCCGTGGTCGCCACGAAGTCGTTGGAAAGGGGGAAGCTGGTCGCATTGTAGGCGCTGCCGCTCAGGAAAAAATCGAGTCTGTCTTTGCTCCCGCCTACATTTGCACGTACCAGATAATTCTGCCGGTCACCGGCTTCATACGAGACGCCGCCTCGTACATCCTTGGTTCCCTTTTTGGTGATGATATTGATTACTCCGGCGAGTCCACCCTGTCCATACAGGACCGAGCTGGGGCCTGTGGTCAGCTTGATTTTTGCGATATTCTCAACCGGGATGGTGGTGGGATCGAACTGCTGATCCACGGCGGAGTTCATCGGAATTCCGTCCAGCATCAGGACGATGTGGCGTGTGCGGAGCCCTCTGATGTCGATTCGGGGCGTCCCATCTGCGCCGTTTCTGACATTCAACCCAGGTAGCAGATCGATAGCTTCATTCAGGGTCCTTGCATTCTTGGCTTGGATGTCTTCCGCGGTAACTTCATGGACGACCTGCGTAGCCTCGACCCCGCCTGTTTTGGCCGTAACCACGACTTCTCCCAGGTTGAAAGTTTCATCGCTGTTTTCAGCAGAGTAGGACGCTCCGGTGTACAACAGTGGCAGCATTGCCGCCAAGGATAGGCAACGTGCCGCATATAATACTTTTTTTCGATGAATCATGAATGTTCCTCCCGTGTAATTCCCATTATTTTTCTCCATATCAACTAGTTGTGAACTAGAAAAAACACTAATGTTAAGAATGGTTTACAAGTCAGGTCTTTTAATAATTTTTTGTAACAGCTGTATATCAAATTATATAGCGAAGTTCAAGGGTAACATCTCAAATGTACAATAATACAGGGTCAAGACGTCACGTATGATGCTTTCGCAAAAAGCAGCAGAACTCTCACTTCCGTCTTTCCCGCAAAAGTGGGAATCCAGAAAATCACTATTGTTGCAAGTAGTCAGTCATACCCGCCGACGCAGGTATGACGACATTTGGCGGGTCCATCAAGCGCAGGGAATTGAAGGGAGGCCTTCACGCAATCAGTCAAATCTTGCTGGAATTACTAGCTATTCAGTTTTTATGCGGAAACCTTGAGACAGCGCTGTTCCTTGGAGGGCTGGGGCTTTCACGGAGACTCTCGTACGGCTTCATTGCACGATGGCGACAGCAAGAAAACCACCTGAAACCAGCAAGATAACTGATCTGTGTAACGGGTGATGACCGATTACGAGAGGCTTCGGGGAAGTTCCAGTCCGGCCCCTGCCGAGACTTTCCGGACGGAAACTATGTAAGGTTCCATGGATGAAGTTATTCGATTTGGTAGGAAATGGGTATCTTCAACTCAGCTTTGATCGGAGGCCTGGGGAATGGCTCGGTTTTTTTTATCGTCTCGATGACATTGTCGTCAAGAATGCCATATCCCGTGCTTTTCAGGATCCGAATATCCGTTACATGGCCGTTTACCTGGACGACGAAAGAAATTACACAATTTCCTGTCCAGCCCATTCGTTGGGCACGACTAGGGTAGTCCAGATTCTTCTCTATAATTTTCTTTATATAGGCGAAGTTTTCCGCCCGGTACTTTTTTGAGAGCAGCTCCGCAGTTTCTCCTTGACTCATTCCTGCCGTTCGGGACGTGCCTGTCGTGCCGGTCCCTCCCGGGACACTGTTCGTTGCCGTGGCAGCTGCCGTCTGTTCCGGTGGTGACGGGAGGGATTCTCTCGGTTTTGCTACTATCGGAACTGGGCCTCCCGGTTCCACGGCCGGTGCCGGGGGGGTGACCTTCTGTTTCGGTGGAGTGGGCTGCGGAAGAGTTTTTGCAATGACTGGTGTTTCCGCCTTTTTTTGTGGAACATGGGCAGCCGGTGCCGGTGGAGCGCTTGGCTCAACGAGGGTGAAATCGATTACAATCGGCTTGTCCTCCTTGGCAAGCGAACTGTTCAGGGCAAATACCAGGGAGAGAGCTGCTCCATGGAGCAGCAGCGAAATTGTCATGGCTTTGGTGCGGCAATTCATTTTTTCATCTCAGTCTGGAGGCTCACCTGTCGGAAACCGGCATTCTTGACGCCGTCGAGTACGTCGACGAAATTCTGGAGCGCTAGCTCTTTGTCTGCCCTGATCAGGAAGGGCGTGCTCCGGTCAAGGGAATGAATGGCAGTCAGGAGGCTCTGAAGCGTGACAGGCCTTCCATTGAAAAAGATAGAGCCCTGCTTGTCGATTTCGATCGTCCGGACTTTCAGCGGCTGTTCCTGGTGTTTCGATGCCTTCGGAAGGTTTACCGGTATGCCTCCGGTGGCGATAAAGGTGGAGGTTGTCAGCACGATAGTCAACAGGACCAGCATGATATCCACGAACGGGATAACATTGATGTAATCAAACTCTTTCTCTTCCATTCATGATCTCCCAGCGCAGAATGAGTACTTTTGCCTTCCTCAAGAGGAGGTTATAAAGGACGACCGAAGGAATAGCCACCAAAAGACCGACCGCGGTTGCCTTGAGAGCAAGCGCCAGCCCCATCATGATCTTGCCGGTATCCATGAAACCTTCGCTTCCCATGCTGTAAAAGGTGAGCATGATGCCGAGAACTGTTCCAAGCAGACCTAAATAGGGTGCGTTGCTGCCGATTGTCGCGATGATGTGGAGCTTTTTCGTAAGTTCCAATTCCAGGCTCTTTTTGTCGCTGAAGTCCTGCAGGCGAATTCTTTTGAACACCATATTTCTTTCGATGGCGCAAGCTACGGCCACAATGCTCAACAGGACGAGCAGCCAGATAATCCCATAATCAATAATCACTTTCAGCCATTCCATAATAAAACCAGCTCCTCTCTGCGTTTGAGTGAATAACTATGCGTAATGTAACATAGTATACGGTGTTCTCCAATAGTGAAATCATTCTGTAATACTCCGGAAAAACCATAATTGAATCCTCGCTGTAGGAGATTCAAGAGGTGAGTTGCTGTTTTCACGATAAGGAGAAACATGTATCTTTGCTGCTTGTGAAAAAAAGAAGGCTGCCGGTTTATATGCCGGCAGCCAAATTACACCATGCGAGGAGTGATCCTAGGGCAAGCATTGGAACTAATACTTTTATACTTGCCCAAACCTGTTAGTAGCTAGCTGCATGAGTTCTAAAATTTGGCGGTAATGCCACCAAATATGTTGCGGCCAGGTGCCGGGAAGCCGGGTTCGGTAATCGTTCTGGAAACCGCGCCTGATGCAGTGCTGCCCGACTCTTGTGTATAATCCCGATCGAAAATGTTGTTGACTGACAGAAATGCTTCAAAATATTTGAGAAATTTCTGAGAAACACGGGCATTAAGAACAAAGTAACCTGGCAGATTAATCGTATCCTGGGTCGGCCTATTGACTGTGGGAAGCTGGGAGAAAGAATTACTGTAGAGTATTCCGTTGAGGTCAAGGCATGTTTTTAGATACGGGACGGTATACTGAACTCCCATGTCCAATTTATGTTCGGGCACGTTAGTTACCTGATCGATCGTTTTGCCGTCTACGACCGGTTTTACATCACTTTGGTCGCTGGCATGGTTATACGTATACCCGAGCCGAACAACCAGATCCTTCAGTGGATATAACTCCGTGTTTACTTCTATGCCATACATCTCGACACTTGCGATATTTCGGTAGGTTGAGTCGAGTCCGGAACCGTCTCGCGAAATCAAATCCGAGATGTTATTATAGAAGAAAGCCAGTTCACTCCACATCAATTTTCCAAAGGAGCGCGATACACCTACCGTCGAATTGATCGCATTTTCCGCTTTGAGGTTCACGTTTGAACCGGAGCTGGGTGTGCTGGAGAAAAGGTTGCCGAGAGTGGGGAAGCGGGTCTTCCTTGCTACCGAGGCAAAGAGCTTTGTCGTGTCGGCAAAGGCGTATGTCGCCCCGATCATTGGATTGAAGGAATCCATCGTTTTGGGTTTGTCGAGGTCCACTAAATTGAGCACTGAAGTGCCGTCAAGTGATTTAGTTGCCTGCGTTACGTGGAACCAGTCGTAGCTTCCTCCGACAACCACCGAGAAACTTTTTGTCGGATTAAATTCATTTTCCATTCCGACCGAACCGGTGTAAGAGAAAAAGTTGGAAAAGGGTATATAGGAGTCGGCTCTTTCTTTGTGAGAGTCGCCCCGATAGTTAATGGACAAACGCAAGGTGTCCCAACTTGCTGGCTTGACTTCGCTGATCAGAGCGCCTCCCACCATGTAGTCCTTGTATCTGCTGATTGAGTAAATCTCGCTGAAACTGTTATCTTTGTAGGAAACATAGTCATCGACATGGTCGTGGTAGAAGAGCTTGCCTTTCAGTGTCATTTTGTCGGAGATCTTCTGTTGCCCGCTCAGGTCTATCCCCCAATCATCATATACGGGAATTCGAGCAAACTGGGTGAACGCCGCACTGGTCACAACGCCGCCCACAATTCTTGCCGTGTTTGCTTGATTCCTGTCGATGGCGGCTGGGGCACCTTTTTCTCTGTCAATATAATAAAAGTTGACAAAATACTCAGAGTTTGCTGAAGGTTCGAAGCCAAGCTTCGCCCAGAAACTATCGCTTTTGTAGTCAGAATTGTTTCGTGTTCCCCCATCCTCAAAGACTCCGGTGGATAAAATTGTTCCTCCTCTGTAGATTTGCCCAACCATCGGCACAAAATCGTCGGACATCCTCGTCCCGTGAGCCTGGCGATGGGAATAGTTGAGCCAGTAGTTGAATTTACCAATTTTCATCCCGTGACTTGCGGATAGCCCGTAATAATCCACATCGCCAGTCTCGCCTGTTACTTCGAAGAAAGGTTTTCCGCTGGCTTTCTTCGTAATGATATTGACTACACCGCCAAGGGCGTTTGCACCGTAAAGTACTGACGCTGCTCCTTTGGTGACTTCTATCTTGGCAATGTTATCCGCGGGGATCTGGTTGAGGTCCAATTTCCCGCCTTTGGTCTCATAGTATGGAACACCGTCGATCAGAATCAGGACCCGGCTCTGGTCGAGGCCTCGAATCGATACATTCGGTTCATTTTTTCTGCCGGTTGATACTCGTATCCCTGGCGTGTGACTCAGTGCTTCGGCAACAGTTCTGCTGCTTGTTGCTTTAATATCTTCGGCGGTTATTACATTTGTCACGGAAGCTTCTTGCGTAACCGGCGGTTTCTCGCCCTTGATGTATACCTCGCCAAGTGAGTAACTTTCAAACCCCTCCGTCGCAGCCTGATCTGCTGCGAATGCAGAAGAGCTGAGCAGAAATAGACAGCTCATCAGCAGTGCTCCGGTAATCTTCATCCTTGCCATACAGTTCCTCCTTTGTGATATTTCACGCGAATATAAAAATGTCGCCAATATAATTTAGCGTACGCTATATAACAAAAAAAATAACGCATTGCAAGCGGTATTATTCATAAAAAACGTAAGAATGCTCCCCGTAAAGTATCCGGAGAATTCCTGTGGACTGAAAGGAGCCGTTCTGCAGAGTTTTGTTGAACTTTGCTCAGTTTTCTGGCGCACGCTATATATTGTTGACTATAGCAAGAGGCGTTTGCTATAGTTAGTAAACTTAACTATGCACGAGGTTCCCATGAACGTTTTTGTCTGTATTGACGATACCGATTCCATTGACTCCCGGGGGACGGGAGAGCTTGCCGATTTGCTGGCCCGTGAGGTTGAAAACCGTGGGTGGGGCAGATGCCGTTCGATAACTCGCCATCAATTATTTGTCCATCCTGATATCCCCTATACCTCCCATAACAGCTCCATGTGTTTCATTGCCGAGATGGACGAGTCGTATCTGGGGGCACTGACAGAATATGCGGCCGGATTCCTCGCGCGCGAAAGCGCGGAAGGTTCTGATCCGGGCCTTTGTGTCGCCGTAGCGGAGCGGCTCCCGCAGACGGACACCCTCGTAGATTTCGGCTACCGTGCAAAACGTACTGTCATCGAAATGCAGGAAGCTTACAGGCTGGCGATAGAGGCGGGAATCCATCTTTCCAGCCACGGCGGGACCGGTCAGGGGATTATCGGAGCCTTGGCAGGGGTTGGCTTGCGTCTTGGCGGCAATGACGGCAGAATGCGGGGCAGTCTCACCCTTCCTGCTACGGATAGCGTTGCCTCGGTTAAAGACATCTTGAGACATTCAGAGGTGGATAGTGTCCGGACCTTGGAAGGCGTCTGCCTGGGTGGCGAAGATCGGGTGCGTTTTGTCGACAAGGTGAAGACCGTGCTTATGGGAGGACAGTTTGTTCTGCTTGTAATGCCCGATGATGCGGGGAAAAGCGGTGCTCAGTGGAAGTCTTGTACGAGGCAGCAGCTGAAAGCATATTAGGAATGCTGGGGCAGGATGCGTCTGTCCGGCTTTTTAGCAGTATTTCTTTCAAAAGCCCTCCTGATCTATGGGGGGCTTTTTTCTTGTAACAAGGATAGGTGCCAAAGCTTAACCAGCCTGCCTTTCTGGTAATGATGTCAATGCCGAACGATGATCCATGCTCCGATGATGAGGAGAGCTGCCCCCAGAGAGCGTTTCAGGTCGATCTGCATTCCGCCGAAACCGAAGAGACCAAAATGGTCGAGAACCAGCGCGGTGAGAAGCTGCGCCGCGATTGCGACGGCCATTGTCGCTGCAGTTCCTATTTTCGGCACAGCGAGGATAGTTGCTGAAACAAAGAAGGCGCCAAGAATCCCCCCTGTCCATTCCCACCAGGCTGTTTCGTGTAATCCCCGGACGTTGGTTTTTCCCGAGATCAGCAGCGCAATACCAAGGCCGAGTGTTCCGACTGCGAATGAAATGCAGGCACTTTCCAGAAGCCCTGCCTTCTGCGCAAGCCGCGCATTGATGGACGGTTGGAGTGCTACCGCCGCGCCGGCGCAGACCACGATGATGAGCGTAAGCAGGTTGGACATGAGTGTTTCCTTTCACGCTACAGTATAGTGTATCAGTCGCTACTATTCAAAGGGTTCTCCTAGCCCTTTTCAGCTACTGGCGATTTTGGCTTTTTTGTCAGTCTCCTATTAGAGCGGGAATGAAAAAAAGCAGATCCGTTGCGGGATCTGCTTTGTATGTACCTGTGGCTGACTTTTACGCGTCAGGAGTCTGTCAGGATGGCCGAAGTGAAAGGTATGACGCGTTTTCCGCCGTCATATGCGGGTACTTCATCATTTCTCGACAGATTTCATGTCGGAATCGAATTCGTTTGGTTTCATATGCGTCAGCCTGGGGGCCGACTCCACAATAGAGTTTTTTTGCCCTTCTGAGATTTCCCTTTGCCATCTGTATCTTGGTGAGAAGTTCACGGACCGCCGCTTCAGCACACTTCTCATCGTTAACCATCTCCTCGGGGTCGTAGCCGTGGCTTCGTGCTCGGCTTGGCATCAATTGCCAGACGCCCATGGCACCACGATACGATACTGCTTTTCCGGAAAGTCCATGCGATCCGGTTTCAGCCAAGGCTATTTCGGCCATGTCCATTGGCATTAAGGGGGTATCGAGGGTTTTAAGGTAACAGAGCACTCCCAGTTTTCGGGCCCTCTGCGGGGTAGTCCTCTTGGCAAACGCAGAAATAATTGCGGGCAGCTGTCGACGTCTTTCTTCAAGATTTGCGTTTTTCTCAGCTGCCTGGCGGATTTCCCTGTCCAGTTCTGAGAGCGCCGGCATAACGGATAGCTGGGCTTGGCGAATCTGAGGCTGGTCGCATGACGTAGCGTTCAGCGCGATTACTGCTAACAAAATAATAAATTTTTTCATAAGTAAAGGGGTTTTCGGTTTTTTCGGGTTTTTGCCGGACCAACGATTTCGATGTTCGTTGTGGTATTTTTCCTGATTTTCCGGCGAGAACCTCCTTTCAGTGGTTTTCCGCACATAGGGCGGTTAGTTTGATATTGCCTGTTGCTGGACAGGGCTGTCTGTCCAGGGTGTTCGTGTAGCGCGAGTTTTGAAAGTAGTGGCAGTGGAGGCTAGGCGTAGGGTGTGGATAAATTGCTTTGGAGTGAAGCCGGTGCCAGAGAGCTACTGGTCTGTGAAGCAGAAGGTAAACTTGCTGCCACAGATTTCAGTGGACCCTCTAATGGTAAATTTTCACCATTGAGCTGCCGGTGCCTTGGAGAGAAAACTCGCGATGGGTTTATTTGAAAGTACTACACCATACGCCATAGAAGGGGTGATGTCAAGGAAAGTGGCTGATTAATTTGTTTCAAAAGCCGTAACATGCTGAAATAAAGGTAGTATTTTGTGAGCTAAATAAGAGGGCGATTGTGGGTGTTTAATGGTGCATCGTCAGGGTCATCCATATTGCTGACAGGGCAAAAATGAAATTTGCCGCCCAGGCTGCCACCAGGGGCGGGAGGACTCCGGTGCCACCTAATGAGATCAGGATGGCATTGATGATAAAATATGCGAAACCAATGCCTATGCTGAGTCCGATTCCCAACGCAATACCGCTGGAACGGCCGCTGCGCAGGGAGAAAGGTATTCCGACAAACGCCATAATCAGACAGGCAAAAGGCATTGATATCTTTGCATACATCTGAGCCTGATATCTGGTAGCGTCATAGCCGGCTTTACGCAGTTTCTCCGTGTATTGTTTCAGTTTGAAATATCCCATGTCATCTGCGTTCTTGTCCCATACTTTGAGATCATTTATTTTGAGCTGCAGGGAAATCGGGAGGAAAGCCGTTTTTTTTGTTTCCGTAACCTTGCCGCCGTTGAAACTTTTCACCACGACATTTTCCAAGGTCCACTGGTGTCCGTTCCACGTTCCATTCTCCGCTTCCAATCGTTTGATCGGTTGCATTTCGTCTGTTGTCTGCCAGAGCGTTACTCCTTTGAGGGTCCATGTGGTTGGAATAAAAAGCCGTGCCTGGAGGATATAGTTTTTGTCTCGGTACCAGATGTTGTTGAGACGGAAAAAAGTACTCGGATTTTTCCCCTGAATCAAAACTTCATCAATGTATTTGAGTTGCTGTGAGGTGTTAGGGATGATCGCTTCATTGGAGAAAAAGGTGAAGATACTCAGGGCAAAAGCAATGACGAGCAAAGGTTTCGCAATCCGCTTCAGACTGATTCCGCAGCTTTGCATTGCGACAATCTCGCTTGATCGTGAGAGGATGCCAAGCGTCAAAAGAGTTGACATAAGAATGGCCAACGGCATGATCTGATTGATAATTGCCGGAATCTTGTACAGAAAGAAAAGCACGATGTACTCGGGATTACTGTCGGCACGGGAGAAGCGCCTGATTTTTTCAAGAAAATCGATAATCAGATAAATTGCCACGAAGGAGCTTACGGTCAAAGCCAGTAACTTGAGGAAGGTTGCGGTAAGATATCGGCTGAGTACGGTCATTGAGGCTTCCTCCACGTGACAAACCTGGATTGTGCCCAGTCAATGATTTGCTTTGGGAGTTCGAAAAGAATAATTCTTTGTTCGCCGGCGGTTTTTTTGAATAGATAAATACCCAGGGAAATAAACAGCAGGTTCGGCAGCCACATGGCAATTACCGGGGCGACGATAGCATTCTGTCCCAAGGTCTTGCCGATTGAAAGTACTATATAGTATGTCAAGAGCACTGCCAAACAGATTGAAAAACCGGAAGATTTGCCGGAACGTCTGTTTTGGAGGCCGAGAGGTACGCCAATGAGGGCAAAGACAAAGCAGGCGAAAGGAAATGCCAGACGTCGATGGAATTCCAGACGGTAGTCTCGGAGAATGTTGGGAGTGACACCGGGAATTCCCATCGCGTGTCTCAGTTCTTTGAAGGTCATGTCGAGTTCGTTTACCGTTGGAACAATTTTATATTTCTGGTCGAAGTTAATACTGAGATCGTAGCTGTCGAATTCCATGAGCTGGTAGTCGGATTTCCTTTGCATGCGGTGAATCCCGCCGTCAATAAGGCGGAGACGCAGAGCCTTCTTCCCCGGGTCAGTCATGATCATGCCGCGACGCGCGAAAATAGTTGAGGGTTCTTCTGTATTCCTTTCGTCGTAAATCAGTACGCCGGAGATATTATGACTGGTTTCGTCGTATCGGGCGACATAAATGACCAGACCCGGGAAATCGTCGTTGAAGACCTGGTCTTTAAGGCTGATATTCACTCTGACATTGATGGCGTTGTAGAGAAGGGATTTGAAGGCGGTGTTTCCCCACGGGAGCGCATAAACCGTGATGATCGAGGTGGCAATGTACGCGACAAAAGCAAAAAAGAAGACGGGAGTAAGAATGCCGTAGAGGCTAATGCCACCCGATTTGAGGGCTGTTATCTCATTGTCCGCGGAGAGCCTTCCGAAGGCAAGCAACAGTGCCAGCAGAAATGCCATGGGAATGGTGATGAACGAGAAGGAGGGTAACATGTACAGCAGAAGCCGAGCCACGTCTGAAACAGGAACTCCCTTAGCGATTACCAGGTCGGCCAGCTTCATGAACCTGCCCATGAGAAGGACAAAAGTAAAAACGGCGAAACCGAGGAGAAAAGGAACGGAAATTTCCTTTAGAATATACAGGTAAAGGGTTTTCTTCATGGCGTCGGGCATGATACATGAGCATGGCTGAAATAGCAACCGTTGCCGCTGTAACGCTGCAAGGTGACCTACCTGCGGTTCGCCGCTGCAGGATAGTGGCAATGGGGTTATTTTAAAAATTTCCTTGCTAAATCATGGTTCTTTGTGGTAAACAGATTTGCTATTTAACCACACACGCACCCTTTTGTCTCCGGTGGTGTCCGCTTGATGCGGATTCCGGAAGTTTTGAGGGTGCGGAGGGAAAACCAAAGGAGAGCATCATGTCAAACATCACCATGAAAGAGTTGTTGGAAGCGGGTGTCCATTTCGGTCACCAGACCAAGCGTTGGAATCCGAAAATGAAACCGTACATCTTCGGAGCGAGAAATGGCATCTATATCATTGACCTGCAGAAGACCGTACGACTGTTCAAGAACTCGTATAACTTCATCAGAGAAACCGCTCAGGCCGGCGAGACCATTCTCTTTGTCGGTACCAAGAAGCAGGCACAGGACTCCATTGCCGAAGAGGCGCAACGATGCAATATGTACTACGTAAATCAGCGCTGGCTTGGTGGTATGCTGACCAACTTTGCCACTGTACGCCAGAGTATCGACCGTTTGAAGCGGCTTGATGCAATGGTTGCCGACGGCTCGATTGCGGGCTATACCAAGAAAGAAATTCTGAGCCTGGAGAAGCAGCGTGAGAAGCTTGAAAAGTCGCTTGGTGGTATCAAGGGCATGAATAAGCTCCCGGGCGCAATTTTCGTAGTTGACCCGAAGAATGAGACAATAGCTGTTTCTGAGGCAAAAAAACTGGGCATTCCGGTTGTTGCTGTCGTGGATACCAACTGTGACCCTGATCCCATTGATTTTATTATTCCGGGTAATGACGATGCAATACGAGCCCTGCGTCTTCTTTCGAGCAAGATAGCTGATGCTGTCATCGAAGGTGCCCAGGCCAGGGAGATAGATCTGCAAACTGACGCGGAAGGCGAGTCTCAGGCCGAGGTTGTTGTTGCCGAAGCTCCGCTGGAATCGGTTGCTGAAGGTGAGACACCTGAAAGCGCCGGGGAATAATGGGTTGCATTCCGGTCTGCACTTCAGATCCGGACATCGAAGTTATTTCTGTAAGAATCTAAACGCATTTTTATAACGTAAGGTAACACGGCAAGGGGCTTTCCCGTGCCCGTGGAGGAGGATACACGTGACTATTACAGCTGCACAGGTGAGTGAATTGCGAAAAGTGACCGGCGCCGGTCTCATGGATTGCAAGAAGGCTTTAGCCGAAACCGGTGGCGATCAGGAGAAGGCAGTCGATTATCTCAGAACGAAGGGACTTGCCGCTGCCTCCAAAAAAGCTGGTCGTGTTGCGACCGAAGGCACCGTTGGTTCCTATATTCACGCCGGCGGCAAAATTGGCGTGCTGGTGGAAGTCAACTGTGAAACAGATTTCGTTGCCAAGAACGAGGCATTTCAGACTTTTGTCAGAGATATTGCCATGCATATCGCGGCAGCAGCACCCCAGTTCGTGAAACGTGAAGAGGTTTCAGCCGAACTCCTGGAAAGAGAAAAGGAGATTTACCGGGCCAAGGCCAAGGAAACCGGCAAACCTGACAATATCATTGAAAAAATTGTCGAAGGTCAGATATCTAAGTTCTACGCTGAAATCTGCCTGTTGGAGCAAACTTTTGTGAAGGATACGGACAAGACTATCCAAACCTATCTGAATGAGACCATTGCTGCCATTGGGGAAAATATGTCCATTCGCCGTTTTGCACGCTTTGTGCTAGGCGAAGGACTTGCCAAAAAAGAGAGCGACTTCGCTGCTGAGGTTGCTGCGGCAGTTGGCTCATAGTAAATTTATTCTCGTAGTGGGCCGAAATCCTGAGATCTGCTTTTCAGGGTTTCGGCCTTTTCGTTTGAAAGGGCTGTGTCCGCACAGATTCTGAAGTCCGTCAACGAGGATTGGTTCTCGACGAGAGAGTGAGTTGCTAGAATTATGGACAGACCGCAATACAAAAGAGTTCTCTTGAAGTTGTCCGGTGAGGCATTGGCCGGCGAGCAGAAATATGGCATTGATCCGAAAACCATTACGGAAATAGCTCTGGAAATCAAGGAAGTGGTTGCCTGTGGAACCGAAATGGCCCTTGTTATCGGCGGGGGCAATATCTTTCGCGGGCTTGCAGCCTCATCCAAGGGCATGGACAGAGCGAGTGCGGATTACATGGGAATGCTTGCCACCATGATTAATTCTCTGGCAATGCAGGATGCCCTTGAGAAGATCGGTGTGGACACGCGGGTCCAGTCGGCTATTGAGATGCGCGAAGTAGCGGAGCCCTATATTCGCCGCCGGGCCATCAGGCATCTGGAAAAGGGCCGGGTCATCATTCTGGGTGCAGGTACGGGAAATCCCTATTTCACTACTGATACGGCAGCCAGCCTTCGGGCCATGGAGATCGGCGCAGAGGTGATTCTGAAGGGGACCAAGGTAGATGGAGTTTATTCCGCAGACCCGAAGAAGGACCCGAATGCCTTGAAATTTGCACAGCTGAGTTATATAGATGTTCTGAAGAAGGGACTTCAGGTAATGGATGCTACCGCTACGTCTCTCTGTATGGATAATCGGCTGCCTATAATTATTTTTGATGTTACCACCGCAGGAAATATTATGAAGGTTATCCTCGGCGAAGAAATTGGTACTATCGTAAAAGGAGACTAATATGACAAAGGATGTCCTCTCTTCCATGAAAAGTCACATGGAAAAGACCCTCGATGCACTCCGCAAGGAGTTTCAGAAGGTTCGGACCGGGCGTGCCAGCACGGCTCTCCTGGAAGATATCAAAGTCATTTATTACGATACGCTGACGCCCATAAGCCAGCTTGCAGCCATAGCAGTTCCGGAACCTCGGACTATGACCATTCAGCCATGGGAGGCGAAGCTGATACCTTCGATCGAAAAGGCAATTCTCAATGCAAATATTGGCCTGACGCCAACAAATGACGGCAAGCTGATTCGGTTGGCAGTCCCGCCACTTACCGAAGACAGGCGAAAAGAGATTGTCAAGCAGTTGAAGAAGCTGGCTGAAGAAACCAAGATTGCTCTTCGGAATATCCGGCGGGACGCCATCGACTCCTTGAAAAAACTGGAAAAAGACAAAAATATATCGGAAGACGACTTGAAGCGTGCGGAAAAGGACGTTCAAGATGTTACGAATGTTTTTGTTGCCAAGGTTGATGAAGTAGTGGTTGCCAAAGAAAAAGAAGTCATGGAAATCTGAGGTATCTTCTTGTGTGCGGAAAATGCAGGCCCCTTCCTCTTCCGAGGAGGCTTTCCAGGGTGGGTGCCGGTATTAACCACTCAGAATCAACTGATAACCCCTTTACCAAAGGGGGTTTTTTTTAGGACCAGTCATGCAAATACTTGATCCGGAAAAGTTGCCCAGACATCTGGCGATAATCATGGATGGCAACGGTCGCTGGGCTCAGGAACGGATGCTGAAAAGGATAGTTGGACACCGGAAAGGGGTCGAGACGGTCAGAACTGTCGTCGAGGAAAGCTCTCTTCTTGGAATCAAGTTCCTCACGTTATTCGCATTTTCTTCAGAGAACTGGCTACGTCCGAAAACCGAGGTGCGTGCTCTCATGGCCCTGTTAAAGGCATATCTGGCCAAAGAAACCACCCGCATGATGGTCAATAATATCAGGTTTGCTGTTATTGGTGACCGCTCCGACCTTCCCGAAGATGTCAACAATGCTGTTGCTCAGGCAATTGCCAAAACTTCTAAAAATACCGGCATGGTCCTTACCCTGGCCCTTTCCTACGGATCACGCCAGGAAATTTTTCAGGCTGTTACGCAGTTGGTTGACGCTGTTCTGTCCGGCAAGATAGCGCGGGAAAAGATTTCAGAAGATCTAATTTCATCATATCTCTACACCAGCGAAATTCCCGACCCGGATTTTCTGATCCGCACCAGTGGTGAGATGCGCATCAGTAATTTTCTGCTTTGGCAGATAGCTTACACCGAGTTGTATTTTACCGAGGTTAACTGGCCCGACTTCAGCAAAGATGAATTCTATTGCGCTCTTGCCAATTACCAGGCGAGAGAGCGTCGCTATGGTCTCATCAGTGATCAGGTTCGTAAGAGGAGGTAACTATCAAACGACTTATTACGGGATTGATTGCTCTTCCGATTCTCCTTGTTTTTGTGCTGAAAACCGGTTTCTTTCCGTTCTTCTGCCTGATTCTGGGACTAACGGCTGCAGGTCTCCTCGAGTTTAACCGGATGGCATTTCCGCAGCGAAAGTGTGCCGGCTTTGTTGCCGCCTTTGCCGGATCACTCCTGCTGCCGGTTGTCGTTTTCGATTGTGTGCCATTTCCCCTTTGTCTGACGCTGCTGTTTCTCTTTATTGCCCTTCTTTCCCTTCTGAAAATCAGGGACATCAAGCAATCTGCCGGAGAAGCGGGGTTGTTTCTTCTCGGTTTTCTCTATATTCCCCTACTCTTGAGCTATCTGGTTTTGCTGCGTGAGATGGACCACGGCGTCAAGTGGATATTTCTGCTGCTGATCATTGTCATGTCCGGGGACACCGCGGCATTTTACGTTGGGAGCTCCTTTGGTAAGAGGAAACTGTACCCGATTGTGAGCCCTAACAAGAGCGTGGAGGGAATGGTTGGCGGATTAGGCGGCAGTATCATCGGGACACTCCTTGCCGGAGCAACCTTCTTTCCGGAACTTACCATTGCGGCAGCTGTCGCGACGGCCTTTTTTGTCGGGCTTTTGGGGCAACTGGGCGACCTGTTTGAATCTCTGCTCAAGCGGAGCTTTGGCGTAAAGGATTCCGGCAACATATTTCCCGGGCACGGTGGAATGCTTGACCGTCTGGACAGTGTTCTCTTTGCCGCTCCGGCGCTGTATATCTATGCAAGGTACTTTTTCTAAAAAATATCAGTTAGTTTGTGTTGCAGAGTTTGTCCAGCCAGTAAAATTGTCTCGTCACCTTCCACGTTGCCCATAAGAGCCTGTTCGTATCAGGCAAAGACTCGTGGGAACGGGATGCGGTTCATTATTAATCTTTTGTACATTTTGAGAAGGCAGTACTCAGCGTGGGGATATTCCAGGCAAAGCTTTTGTTTTGCTGGCAATAGATGCAGGATTGCATTATTCTTGTTCTTTACCGTTACCCTGACTGACTGAGAATCTGTCGAGGATTGCTATGAAAAGGCTTACCGTACTAGGTTCAACCGGTTCAATCGGTGTCAGCACTTTGGAAATTGTTGCTGCCCATCGTGATAAGTTCGAGATTGTTGCCCTGACGGGTGGCAAGAATTTGCAGCTCCTGAAGAAACAGATAGAAGAGTTTTCTCCACAGGTGGCAGCGGTTATTTCCGAAGAATCAGCAATCGCGCTGCGCAAGATGCTTCCGGGGGTGAAAACGGAAATTCTCCACGGAGTACCGGGCATGATAGCTGCTGCTTCCGCCGCGGATGCTACCATGGTGGTCGCTGCAATTGTGGGTGCCGCCGGCCTTGTTCCGACTGTTGCGGCGATCAAGGCCGGCAAGGATATCGCGCTTGCCAACAAGGAGACTCTTGTTACTGCCGGTCACCTGATCATGGACATGATTAAAGAGCAGGGTGTTCAGCTGTTTCCGGTGGACAGTGAGCACAGCGCCATCTTTCAGTCTCTCCAGGGACATCGTTGTGATGATGTGAAGCGAATCATTCTTACCGCTTCCGGTGGGCCATTTTCGCAGTATCCGCTCGAAAAACTGCAGGAAGTTTCCATTGCCGATGCCCTTAATCATCCCAATTGGAGCATGGGGCGCAAGATCACAATCGACTCGGCAACGATGATGAACAAGGGCCTCGAGGTTATTGAAGCCAAATGGTTGTTCGACCTTCCCCTTGACAGGATTTCCGTGGTAATCCATCCTCAGAGCATTATCCACTCGCTGGTGGAATACGTTGACGGATGTGTCATAGCGCAATTGGGGGTTCCCGATATGAAGGCCCCGATTGCGTATGCCCTGACCTGGCCTGAAAGGGTAGCGACCGGGGTGCATGGACTTGACCTGGCCGCTATTGCTTCTTTGAACTTTTTCGAGCCGGACCTTGAACGTTTTCCAGCATTACGACTGGCGTACCGTGCTGCAGCAGACGGCGAAAGCATGCCCGCGGTTATGAACGCGGCGAATGAGGTGGCTGTCGATGCCTTCCTTGCCGGAAAAATCAAATTTACCGATATCGCGCTGCTTATCGAAAAAACGATGAGTGCCCATGATGCGCATCTTCTCGGCTCCATTGATGAGGTTATGAGTGCTGACCTCTGGGGTAGAAAGAAAACTAGAAAACTGTTAGGCCTGTAGGGAGAAAGCATGATTATAAGCATACTGTCCGCAATTGTTGTTCTCGGGATACTGATATTTGTCCATGAACTTGGCCACTTTCTCTTTGCGAAATATTTTGGCGTAGGGGTTGAAGCGTTTTCCCTGGGATTTGGCCCGAAGATTTTTGCCAAGAAGGTCGGCGAAACCGAATACCGTATTTCTGCGTTCCCTCTCGGCGGTTATGTGAAGATGATCGGCGAAAGCCTGGATGATGAGCTTCCCGCTGAAGATGTCGAGCGCTCTTTTATGGCAAAAACACCTTTGCGACGTATGGCAATCGTGGCTGCCGGACCATGCTTCAATCTCATATTTGCCTATCTGATCTTTATTGTTGTCTGCATGGTCGGTATTCCTACGGCGACCTCGAAGATTGGTGAGGTGCTGAAGGATAAGCCGGCAGCGCTTGCCGGACTCAAGGAAGGGGATCGGGTCACGAGTATCGATGGCCAGCCGATAAGCCGCTGGAATGATCTTGCTCAGCTTATTTCAGAAGGCAGCGGCAAGCCCGTTGCGCTCACGGTTGAGCGGGACGGCAAAACCTTTTCCGTCCAGGTAACCCCTGAAATGCGCACTGCGAAAAACCTGCTTGGCGAGACAGTCACTTCCCCGGCCATAGGCGTAATGGTTTCGAAGGAGGTTGTCACCGAGAGAGTGGGGCCACTCGCGGCAATAGTCAAAGGGAGCGAGCACACCTGGAATGTTACGAAATTGACGGTTATTGCCGTGGGCAAGATCTTCACCGGGTCCATTTCCGTGGATAATATCGGCGGTCCCATCATGATAGCCAAAACGGCCGGTGATCAGGCCAGAACGGGACTTGTCTACTTCCTTTCGTTCATGGCTCTGTTAAGTATCAATCTTGGGCTCCTCAATCTTTTGCCTGTCCCGATTCTTGATGGAGGCCACCTGGTATTCTATTTTTGGGAAATGGTAACGGGGAAACCGGTCCACCTGAAGGCCCGGGAGATAGCTCAGCAGATTGGCCTGGTGCTGCTCGTGGGGCTCATGGTGCTTGCCTTTTATAACGATATCGCCAGATACTTGCTCGGACAAGGTTGAAGTGAAGATCATTACTATTGACACTTCCACAACCACAAACAGTGTGGCTCTCACGGTGGATGGGCGTCTTCTGGCGGAGTACCTTGTCAATCCGGACCGAAATCATTCCTCCAGTCTCATGTTTGGGCTTGACATGGTTTTGAAAGATTCCGGGCTTACGCTAGACGAATTGGATGCCATCGGGGTTTCGCTGGGTCCCGGTTCTTTTACGGGCC